>Ga0126342_10003702_pt1 | contig 25512 bp, 18 predicted proteins | sample Cyp1metagenome_FD_92528 | JGI IMG/M metagenome (GOLD analysis project Ga0126342, IMG submission 92528) | Coral microbial communities from Lord Howe Island, Old Settlement Bay, Australia - Cyphastrea 1 metagenome | ecosystem: Host-associated > Invertebrates > Cnidaria > Coral ... | reverse complement strand
TTTTTAAAGGGGATCAATTAAAAGTCAAATTGGCCAAACTGAAATTTTCGGAAATTGGAGATGGATGCCTGTTTTTAGTATTAGGGGGACGTTTAGTATTAGGAGGAAGGGATTAGATATATATACATAAATATGTGGGCTTGTCTGAACATGGGCTATGATTTGTTAACCCAATTGCTTGCACAGGCTTTGCATCTTCACCTTTGCCTTTGCAAGGCGGTTTTAGCGCTTTCCATCAATGAGGTGTGAAATGCTCATACAACATTAAGAGGCAATAATTGTATTTTTATTGAAGTGAATACAGGTTTTTGAACCAGATATAGCTTGTATACTTCCATTTGAAAAGATTTGATCAATTGTGGTTAGCATACCGCAAAATCACCAGAATTGTCCAGGGAGAATGAGAATTAACCATCAAAGTTGCAGGCACCTCAGTTGCCTCAGTTTCAGACGAGCCCATAGGAAGTGCAACCAACATGAATACAACTAATAATTGGATATAGATATTATATATATATATGGAGACAACTTTATTGATATAGCCAAGATTCTGACAGTATTCTGAGAACTTCAGTAAAACGCAGGATTTTGCGGTTTCACACTGGCTTTTGCTTGCTTGCAGATCTCTTTTTTTTCCATCCAGAATGCTTCAAAGTATACTTCAAAGTCCTTTCAAGAACATGATCTCAGATATATCATATACATATAATTAAATATATATCTATTCACCACTTTTCACTGGCCAGAGATCCAACCTCCAAGCTCCAGCAGTCTATCAGGCATTCTCCCGGACGCTGACTCCTTGGAGTTGGAGACTTCTCCATGGGAACTCGTGGGGCAGGCGCCCTTTGAGGATCTGAGTTCCCCTGGATAAGGTAAGTCCGTTGCGGAAAAAACATGTTTTTTTCTTTTGCGCGAGTGTTCCTTTCGACATCCCCAGCCATTCTCAATTGGGCCCGACTTCAAGATAAGATACTTTCCAATTGATTTACATGTTGATGGCCGTAAATGCCTCATCAAAGATCTTGGCGGCCGCACTGGAGGTCACCATGAATGGTTTACCCTCCGGTAATTCAACGCAGCTTTGGATTTGTGTTTTTAATAATGGGCAAATCATCTTTAAATGGGCCATGTTCCATAACTATGCTGAATAACCAGATGGTATTTGATTAGTGAATATGGAGTTCCAAAGAGCGCACTTGCCTTATGTACAGTTTGTGAACAAAGATTCGAGTTATGTGGAACAACAACACAGGTTTGCTCAAGTTCTGGTTGGCTTTTGTGGGAAAAACTATACAGTGTAGTTACCATATAGGTGCAATATGTACAAATTGTACACAAATGCTATTACACAATAAAGTGGTGTTGTGGCTGAGAAGATTGATCCTAATCTTGGAAAATACATTCTTCTCTGCATTTTGCGTCCAATATCATCCAATGAAATTGGGCAGGGAGGTTTGATTCAGTGGTAAAATATTCGTTTGGCATGTCTTGCATGAAGCTCAAGAATTTCTGTTCGAGTTTCAGAGTCCATTAAAAAAATAATAGGGATGATAATTCCCGACGACTTTGTCTTGTTATCAAGCAGGTTATGGCTGGCATTGAAGATGCAACTGGTAAAGGGCCTGAAGCCTCAAAATTGCCGTGGGTTGGAGGGTGAACTCTACTACTTTTTGTTGAATCAGTGTCGAATTGTTGGTGAATTCTTTGTGCTTATTTCCCTCTATGACGTTCCTCTCATTCCAGCAATGGAACAGATAAAGAATCTGGTGAATCCAACTTTGATTTAGTTACTTTTATTCCCAGTTTCTGTTAGTCAAATTGCAGTGTGACTATATAATCAATAATTTAAACCATCTTAAACTATGTTACACCACCATGTTTGAACGGTCAAACCATCATTTTTGATGGTTAAACCACCATTTGCCACGGTTATATAATTGTCTATCTCAATTTCACAGGGCCTTCTGGGTCAGCCAGATGAGATGACCTGGGCTGTTGTGGTTGTGGCTTTGTTGAGGACAATGGAATCATGTGGTATAATGTTTAATGATATATATATATATGTATAGCCAACTCAACCAACTTAACTTTAGATATAGAACACTTGAGATTCATGATGTAGCCAACTCAACTTGAGATATAGAACACTTGGGATTTGGGGATGTGTTTAATCGTTTCGAAAACTCTTTCCTGTTGTGATATTTGTTCATGGCTAGAAATGATTGGCAATTCTAAATGTTTTGCCCAACAGAAATCTGTGGCCAATTTCTCAAATTGATGATGTCTATTGCTTAGAATAATGAACATTATTTCCCATGCCATTGTCTCCACAACATTCAAATCATAGATTGTGGATTCTACGGCTTGGGTCCCCATTTTTGCGGTCAACTTCTCCCAGCGAACAAAAAGACCACAAAAATGATGGGGATGCTCCCCACTTGGTTCTTTGGGTGACTTTATTCATCTTTATTCTAAAACAAGTCTATAAACAATGGTTCTATAAACAATGATTCAATGTTGGTGATGCGATTTCATTTTTTCAGCACTGCCGGACTGACTGTCATCCGCGACCTGGTTTGTGGTTTCAAATCCTCTTCACTTTGATTTTGTTCTCTTTTTTCTGGACTCAAACCATGATTTGCATTCTGGGGACCATCGACCAGATGTTTATGCATCTATGAATTGTTGTACTGAACAGCCGTCTTTGATTCTGATCACAATTCTCCCTATTCAACCACTATGCTTGATGAATTTCATGCACCAATCAGGACGCCGCTTTGCTAAGGTGTTTCCAGCTTACCAACTCCTCCAAGTCCATTGCTGAGGGGGGAAGTGAGGGATTTTGAAGCCTGAAAGGTTGGGGGATTTAAGGAAGAAACATGGGGATATAATGGGACATGACGGGATATAATTGGTATACCCTCTGGTAAACGTTTACATAACTATGGAAAATCACCATTTTGAATGGGAAAACTCACTATAAATGGCCATTTTCAATAGCTATGTTAGTTTACCAGAGGGTAATATACTTGGGCTAAGCAATCAATCTGATTCAATCCCATCCCCATCCTTCCCCCTAAGATTGAAGACACATTGACACCCAAATTGCCCCGCGAGGTGAACAGAGCCAGTACAGGGTTTCGTGATTTGGGTGATTTAATAGTCGGAAAAAGGGAGTTCATGGCGTAGAAATAACAACATGCGGCGTTTAATCAATGAACGTGCGGATATTGTAGGAATTTAAGTGGGGTGTGAACCAACAAACATATACAAGTTTCGGGTACACTAGGTATACAGCCAAAACCCCGAAACATATAGGATGCTTGAAACAAGAGTGGTTACTGTAATAATCTTAATTGACAAAGCTGTGATACAGAAACCTTTTTGTTTGGGGGGGGGGTGCCCTGCTTTTTTTTATTTCACAATCCATTTGTTAGGCCAACACCAACGCCTGTGTCGGAGAAGGCCAGCCGGCCAACGGGCTATCCATGGCGCCCGGGCTGGAAGCCAAGAAATGCCAAGAATTGTGGGAATATAATATGGCGCTATATGTATCTATATATGTGCTGAATAGCAATATTATAATTCTTGTTTTGTTATCATGTGTTACATATATTATTATTATATATTCTATATATATATATGTTTTAAAAAATGGGATAACCATGGATAACAATTTTAAAGTGGGCTATCAATGGTGATTTAAGCAACAAAAATCGGGCGTAGAATGGTATACTGAACCCCAGCCAAAGGTCTTTTTTCACCATCAACGACCATCAAACGGGGCATCGCTCCCTTGCCCAGTTGGCCAGGCCCGACAGTTAGCCTTGGTAAGACCTTGAGAGCTATTGGTTGGACACCTTTGCCAGATGGATTTCTACAGCATGCTCTTGGATTCGAATTGAATTGGGTTCCGTGTTCAGTGACCTTCTTGAAGTATTGGCTATGTGTCTTATGGACAACAAATGCTGCCCTCAAAGCCCAATCACGGAAAGATGTTGATATCACTTAGCTTGACAAATACTTGATGATGAAAGTCCTGAATATGTTTCCAACCGGCCAAAAACAAGGAAAACAAGTGTTGGTGACGCACTTTAGGTAGGCATACGACAACGAGAAGCAAGACATTCATGACAGGCCAACAAACATGAATCTAACAGAGGTTTCTTTTTCGCATGTCAAGCATGTCGAAGAGGGAGACGCAAGACAGTCGATTGCAGCACCACATTTCTCCTTAAAAAATCAACAATATCTTGATATGACACATGAAATTTCCTCAAAATGGTGGAACCCTAGTTATTTTTAATCAGCGTAAATTTATGGTTTCAGCCCGTTCCGATGTGAACTCCCGAACTCCCCTTTTCAATGGCCTTCAGGGGACATCAGGAACTGCTGGCCGAAGTGAAGCACATCAACAGGCACGCTGCGTTTCTTGGTGGGGTACGCTCTCCCGTTCACTGGCGTGCCTGTGATGTTTATCCTGGGGATTACTGTATATTTCTGATTGTTGTGTGGCCGAATCCTAATTCGTCTCTTGGAAAAGTGATGTGGCTATCTTTTGGAATTGAGGCTTACCCCATTTAAAATCGATTTCAACAAATGTCGGTCAAAATGATTTTGAGACATCTGGGAGACATATCGCCAGATTGGTTTTATGGGAATGGGCAGTTCCTGAATCTTGAACAAATGGCCTGTTCTATCGGCTGATGGTTAAAGTTTTAATGATCCTTGTTTTACACATAATATCCCTTGCCCACCAGAATGCTTAAGGGGACATGAAGATAGTTGACCACTTTAATAAAACCCGACACAACATATATAATTTGACACATTCTGAAGCACAAACACATGTTGTCAAATATTGTGTTTTTTTTGGTTGGGCCTGACCAAGCTGACAACAATATTGACACTAATATTTGTAGTGGCTCGACCAGCAACGAGAGTTTTTATCGCTCAGACGTGGCTTCCCAGATAAAGATATGTCCAGTCTGAACCGTGGATGTGTACTCGGACATTTGTGTTATTCAAACATGGTTCAGATATGAACTAGACTAGAGTGGTAAATTCAATGCCATAAACCTAGCGTTTGGGGACCCATTGAACTCCAAGTTTTTAGCATTTGTTTAAGCATAGTAAAGCTACATGGACAATTTATTGCAAGCATGTTGTATATTGTAATGTTTATTGTATTGTGTGATCATGACTGTATTTTGGTATTTTCATTGTATTTTCCAGATACTATACTTGTTCAAGATGATTTAGGCCATGGGGATTTTACATAGACCTTCGCTACAGTAACAGCCCACAAGAATCGAATGAAGATAGAACATGTTTAAGTACAATAGTCAACATATTCCTTGAATAATATGCACAAATTGCCTCTTTCGATGTTTTTTTTTGGGGACCTTTCCACCATTTTCCGACCAAGATATCAGATGGAAGTATCCGCCGAGGTTTTAGATTTCGTCTACCAGTCTCACGCGGATCGCTTCTCGGAGAGCTATGGCAGGACGTCCAGGGCGGTGGCAACATGGCCGGTGGCCGCCGGTGGCCACGTGAGCCATGAAAGTTTTACCCTGTTTGATAGGTTAATATGTTGGGAGCTACAATGAGTTATTCTATGAATTTATTGAGGATTATGAAGCCATAGAATTGGGAAACCGTTTTTCAACCAACTAGTATAGTGTGGTGGGATAAGGGTATTTTTTATGGCTCACATGGGGGTTTACAATGGCATATAAGCAACCAACTTGATAAGATATTTGGATGTGACTAAAATATAGGCTAATTATATCCCCAAAAATGGCAATTCTACGAGGGATAATGGTGAGCAACCATTGGGAGGTACCATATTTTCAGACAAACCCAAAAAATGACGGAGGAATTTCCAAGTCTTTTATTATAGTTGCTGTAATCGCAGAGAGAACTTATCGAGTTTTTGTTATTTGTTGTTCGATTTGTTTTTGCGGCAAAGGTTAATTGTTTTGGATGCCACATCAGTTGACATCGCAGATCAAAACAGCTTCCTTTGGGCCATTTCGAGCCTTTGGGGCCACCTAATTTCTCGCAGTGACCAGCGTCTGATTCTGATTTGTCTGTTAAATTTGTATATAGCGCAACCTAGCAACGCAAAGTCGACCATTTATTGATATACCATTTACAGATGGTTTCTGCTAATTTCCCACTATAAATGCTAATTTTCCTGCAAGGCTTCATTCCCCAAGGGCAATCTCGTGTGCCGCACTCATGCCGATCTAGAATCTAGACTTGAACATTGTTTCATCAACAAACATGCGGAAATGAATCACCCAAAAAAGTATAGTATAGACTTCTAGATAAAATTATATAGATATATAAATATGATACGTACCTAATCAAGAGAACTGGAAATAAAGACTCGTTGGCAGCGTCAAACGCTTGTTATTTTCCATTCTACTTGGCGATTTGAATCCCATTTGGCCTGTAAGACACACATATAATCATATATATAATATTAATATATTGGGGTGATGTGATTGTATGGACTGCCCAAAAAACTCGATGTTCTTCTTTAGTTCACTTGTTCTGAAGGCACTGTGAAGAGATTTTGCATGCTATCATTCCATAGTGGGGACGGCCATGTTCCAGCTTGATGATGGAGAGAAGCTTTAATTTTCTATAGCAAGTTTGTGCTTCACTGAAGTGGCTTGCATTTTCCAGAATCACACTATCCTTTCAGTTCTTACTGAAAGCTGGTTGAAAGCTCTGGGTTTGGCACCATTGGATGTTTTAACCTCCCCTTTGCATAGATTTTTGCAGCTCCAAATAGCCTGAATTTCAAAGCAAATGAATCTCTTCCCCTCAATACTAAAATATATCAACTACTAATCCCAGGTTTTTGAGGGAGTGCTTGATAATAATAGGTGGACGGGATTATTTGATTTGGTCTTATAGTTACGTTCTGGTTATTTATCATAGCTATGGAAACCAGTCCATAATTACAGATGATAAACATCATGATTTACCTATTAACAATGGCGATTTTCCAGTTCGCAAGACGTTGAATCACCAGAGGGTCTCTGCAAAGCTTGCCAAGATATGTTTGTTTTCTCCCAATACCTCCACGTATTTAGTGCTTTTGTGAATGGAGCTTACGGATTTCTCCAAATAGTTTGATTAATGTGGGTAAAACAATATAATAAAGCATCCCCCAGTCATCACCACTTTTATAGGTGGTATGTTTACCATTCCCAAATGGGTGGTTTATGGCATTGTTTTACCCACATTATCTTGGATCCAAAATCAATGACTAATGACATTTGCAGGTCCAATGGTACCATGTTTCAGCCTCATCCGGAAAATGGAAGTAGGGCATAGATGAACCAACCGGGTGCTAGAGACTTCGCCCAGACGATTTCGTGGACCGGGTTTGTGGTTTCATGTTGGTTGATGCTCTACAATTTATTTTTGATCGCTTTACCAGGTATTAATAGTTGATTTAACATGTTTTAAACGGTTAGAGACGGTTGTAAATGGTTATTGACTGACTTTAAAATCTGTGTATGTTATAAATGGTTCAACATGTTTTTTCCCCATAAATGATCTTATGTGATAATGTATAATAAACTTATAACTTATAACTGTTAAAGGGCACAACAATAGCCTGGGATTATGGTTTCCAGTGACTAATACATATTAGATGGCTTGAAAACACTAATCACGGACCACTGCAGTAGTTTGGAACGGCTTTGAAAGTAGTTTCCAAACAGATGAACCAACCACCGCATTGGCGCAATATCACGGCATATCATGATATTTTCGAAGTCGGAAAGGCGCAAGGAGGTATTATCCCTATTATGTCCTATTATGTTAATGTTTGCACATGTATGCACATGTGTTGCATCAAGTGTCCTGAGTTGTCGAATCTGACCATCAAGTTTCCGAATCCTACTTGACGAATCAGATGCTGTCTACATTTTTTGAATTTCGTTGCTGACTTTTGGATAGTCTGGGCATCATACTTTCTAAGTTATGTTTTGCTATGTTTTTCTCAGATTCTCAATCTATTGTTTCGTTCAGTATGGTAGAGTTGCTACTTCATACTTGACAAATCCCAAAGAAGCAAACAAGGTGGCCCCAATTGTGACTAGGACAAATGAACAATACAATGTCGACCAATCATTGGCCATTGTTGCTGCTCCTCGTGCCCAACAAGTTGAAGTGTAGGTCATTGCCCTTTGGAATGCGGCAACGGAGGCCAGTGTCCGATGCAGCTGTGACAAGTCGCCAGGAGACGGCTTGGAGAAACGCTGCGCCGTATGGTGTATGTCAGTGCAGGTGGCCAGCGGTGGAGGGAGTGGCGAAGGGCGACACAACTTGGGTGCAGAAAATGGGGAGTTGATCCTGCAGTGATGCCTTTTTTAACACAGGACATGATGATCAATCATGATCAATCATCAAATATGTTGGGGTATCCGGGTCTCCTCTTTTCAGACAGATCCGGTCTGACCATCAAACTAGTTGCGGGTCTTGCATTTGCAGTTTAAAAGCCATTGAACATTGAGAGAAGGCATAAAGGCCGCCTATATATATCTTGGGTCCGGGCCATCGTTCCAAGGATTTGCCGCCGGGGGAGGAATAACCTAGCCAGACAGATCCTGTGACCTGCAACCTGTTTGCTTTTGAATAAGACATTTAAGACCAGTCATGTCTGCTTGGTGGCTGGTTACGCTGCTCAAATTGCAGTGACGGAAAAGTCACAACACCCACGAATTCCACGAATGCCAGCGAATTTCGTCATGACGGTCGACTGGTGAGTTTGAAATTGCGGACCGGCACTTGGCAGTCACGACTCTGAGTTATACATACCAGTAGTACCGCACAAGTGGCGGAAGTTTCAAAAATAGGAAACCTATAGGAGACGTTGGTTGTTGTGAATCACGGATGGCAGACGAATCCACTGATGGACCGACAGGTGGTTGGAGTTGTGTTTTTTGGAGTGGTTGCAATGATTGCAGTGGTCACCTCACCACAACTGCTGGATGTAGTGTGGTGTAGCGCAGTTGTAGTTGGAGTTGTAGGTGTAGTTGTAGTTGTAGTGTCGCGTAGTGGAGTTGTAGTTGTAATGTAGTGTAATTATATAGTGTAGTTGCCAGCGCAGTTGCAGTTCGAGCCGTGGTGTGTTGTATTTAGTGTAGGGCAGTGCAGTGCAGTGTAGTGTGGTGTAGTGTAGTGTGGTATAGTGTAGTGTTGTGTTGTGTTGTTTTGTGTCGTGTGCTGCAGTGTGGTATAGTGTAGTGTACTCTAGTATGGTGTAGTGTAAAGTAGTGTAGTTGTAGCTGTAGTGTAGTGTAGTGTTATGTAGTGAGAGTTGTAGTTGTAGTTGTGGTGTACTGCAAGGTAATTAGTGTAGTGTAATGTAGTGTAGTTGTAATTGTAGTTGTAGCTGTGGTAGTAGTAGCTGTTGTAGTTGCAGTGTGCTTGGTGTAGTGTAGCGTAATTAGATGCAATTAGTGTAGTGTAGTGTAGTGTGTAGTTAGTGTAGTGTAGTAAGTAAGTGTAGTATAATATAGCGTAGTATATTTGCATTTGCAGCTGTAGCAGTAGTGTTCTTGTAGCTGTAGCTGTAGTTGTAGCTGTCTATCTTTCTACCTACCTATCTATCTATCTATCTATCCATCTATCTATCTACCTATCTATCTATCTATTTTTCTATCTATTTTTCTATCTATCTATCTATCTATCTATCTATCTATCTCCCTCTCTCTCTCTCTATCTCTCTATCTCTCTGTCTCTCTATCTATGTATCTATCTATCTATCTATCTATTTATCCTATCTATCTATCTATCTACCTATCTATCTATCTATCTACCTATCTACTTATCTACCTATGTATCTATATCTATCCATCTATTTACCTATCTATCTAATCAATTAATCAATCAATCAATCTATCTATCTATCTATCTACCTACCTATCTATCTATCTATCCAGCCTATCTATCTATCTACCTATCTACCTATCTATCTATCTATCTCCCTATCCTTCCCTACCCTATCCTTTCCTTCCCCATCCTATTCTATCCTTTCCTATCCTATCCCATCTACCCTATATATCCTATCTATCCTATCTGTCCTATCTATCCTATCTACCCTATCTATCCTATCTGCCCTATCTATCCTATCTATCCTATCTATCCTTTCTATCCTACCCTATCCTACCCTATCCTATCTATCCTATCTATCCTATCTATCCTATCTCTCCTATCTATCCTATCTATCCTTTCTATCCTGCCCTATCCTACCCTATCCTATCTATCCTATCTATCCTATCTATCCTATCTACCTATCTACCTATCTATCTATTCAATCAATCTATCTATTCAATCTATCTATTTATCTATCTATCTATCTACCTATCTGTCTATCTATCTATCTATCCTATCTATCCTATCTATCCTATCTATCCTATCTATCCTATCTATCCTATTTATCCTATGTATCTTTCCTACCCATCCTATCTATCTATCTATCTACCTATCTTTCTAATCAATCATTATATCCATATATCTAGCTATCTATCTATCTTATCTTATCTTATCTTATCGTATCTTATCTTATCTTATCTATCTGTCTATCTACCTATCTACCCTATCTATCCTATCTATCCTATCTATCCTATCTATCCTATCTATCGTATCTATCCTATCTATCCTATCTATCCTATCTATCCTATCTATCCTATCTACCCTATCTATCCTATCTATCCTATGTATCTTATCTATCCTATCTATCCTATCTATCCTATCTATCCTATCTATCCTATCTATCCTATCTATCCTATCTATCCTAATCTATCCTAATCTATCCTAATCTATCTATATGTCTATCCATCTATCTATCTACCTATCTATCTATCTATCTTTCTTTCTATCTATCTATCTATCTATCTATCTATCTCCCTCTCTCTCTGTCTATGTATCTATCTATTTATCTATCTATCTATCTAGCTATCTATCTATCTTATCTTATCTTATCTTACCGTATCTTATCTTATCTTATCTTATCGTATCTTATCTTATCTGTCTATCTATCTATTTATCTATCTATCTATCTGTCTGTCTATCTATCTATCTATCTATCTATCCTATCTACCTATCTATCTATCTATCTATCTATCAATCTTTCTAATCAATCAATCTATCCATCTTTCTAGCTATCTATCTATCTTATCTTATCTTATCTTATCGTATCGTATCTTGTCTTATCGATCGATCGATCGATCGATTTATCTATCTATCTATCTATCTATCTATCTATCTATCTATTCTGTCTTTGTGCAAGATGGAAAACGCAGCAATTCTGCAAGACTTCCTCAATTTTCGAAGATGGCAACATCAAAAACGAAGCAATGCGGCGAGGCTTCCTTCAATTTTCGAAGTTGACAACATCACAAACGAAGCAATTCTGCGAGACTGCCTTCAAAAATGGAAAGTTGAGTGCAGAGCTGACGGCCTCGTGCCAATGCGTTTTGCGATTTTTCCACTCCAAAATGCAATGCTGCCCCCAAAAATCAGCACTTTTTCGACATCTCAACTTCCAAAAGTGCTCCGAACGTGATGTGTTTTTAGTTTTCTCACCTGCAAAAGTGCTTCGCGCCACAGCGGCATGCACTTTTTCGACATCTCAACTTCCAAAAGTGGTCCGAGAATTGTGTGTTTTGCGCATTCTGACTTGGAAATGTGCTTCGCGCCACAACGGCGTGCAACTTTTCATCTCTCATCTGGCCACATGGCTCCGCACCCGCCGCTTTAGTGAGCCTGGAGCCACAAATCATTCGAAAAACACAGTCTTTCGCGACTTTCCTACCTTCTCGCGCACCTGCAACTTCTTTCTTCTGATCTTCTCTCTTCTGCTCTTCTCTTCTCTGACTCTTCCCATCTCTGCTTTTCCATCTGTCCACATTGTCGGAAGTTTGACTTCTAAACTTCCTTCGATTATATATAAGTATACGCTAAACTGATTTTGCTACATCTTGTTCAAACATAAACAACACAGCCAACCTGCGCCGCTGCCCATGCTATCCCCTCTGGTTTGGTGGAATGTCCATGGAGATCTGGAAAGTTGTCGGAGGTGGAGTTTCCCGGCTGATACGTGACACACCGTGAAACGGTTCGACATGAAATCCGCAGTCTTTAAATTTCAGATCAAACGTTTTCGGGATGTTTTGAATGTTGACGTCTGATATTCGAATTCTGGCAAATTGGTTCCATAAGCATTTTGTTTTACATCAAATGACCCGATACACGTAAGCATAGCACAGTTTTGAAATATTGAAAGGTATTCGGTATTCAAAGGTCATTTTGTTGTGGTTTGCATTGGTGCCACTGTTTGTGTCTTTTTGCACCGATGTAATTCATGTATATTAGTAAATTCAATGTTTCAATTTGGTTTGACCTGGCAACTACGTCCAAAAAATCGGGATTCACCTTGTTTTTGATCGCCAGGTTTATGGCAACTGCATTTTTTGAAACAAAAACCAAAACCATTGAGTTGCCGTTATTTTCACCCACGGCACTGTTTATATAACCTGTTTGTTCCATGACATTGGCACTTTGTCATTTCTAGGCATGGTTCTATGACCAAATTGAACGGAATTAAGAGACTGTTGTATGTTGTTAGGTCCAAAACCCTTTTCACTGCGCATCCTTTCAATTTATATGTTGTTGACTACCATCATTTGCTGATTTGTTTTCTTGTTTGTTCCAGCGTCTTGTTTTTTTGTTTCTGCCATGTGGCATCCCTCAAAAAACCTAGATATAGGTGAGTCAAGCCGGACGGGTTCCAACCTGCCATTTCCCGAAGTTCCACCCCTAAAACAAACAAGTGCAGAGTGGTTTTGGACCGGTTTGGACGAGTTTGGATTACCCCGGCCTTCCAATATTGGTTCTTGGAGGGTCATCCCGGTTGGTGGTTAATAACCTTGGTGATCATTGAGTTCCCCAGGATGATCGGATGACCCAATGGAATCCAAGTTTGGGAAGCATCTCACCATCTTGGATTCAAATTTCCTTACCGGCGGAATTTCTGAATTCCCAGGATTTTTGTTGGGGATGCTATAACTCCAAACCGTTTGTTTACTACCCCGCCATAGCACCAAGGGTCACAAAACAAGCTGCAGCCGCCGATGGTCGCCGCCCAGGACAGTGGCGGCATCTTGGTCCGCGCTGGGCGTGACCTGAAGAGCCCCGCCTCAGAGGAGCGCTTGGCGAAGGACTCGGAGATTCAGCAGCTGGAACTGCTGGGCCACGCGGCGTTGGTTTTTCATGGTTACCCTCTGGTCATCGTTTACATAACTATGGAAAATCACATTTTTTCATGGGAAAATCATCATTTCTAATGGGAAAATCATGGAAAATCAACTATTAATGGTCATTTTCAATAGCTATGTTAAATTACCAGAGGGTAATCATGATTAACAATAGTTAGATTTCTTATGGATTGCCAGGGATTTGAATAGATGGGGATGGTCAAAAGAGATCGATGAACCAGCTATAGAAGAGGTTTTGACCCATAACTACTGAAAACACACATATTTGAAGCATCAAAAAATATGGGGACATTCAGAAATGATGGTTGATGATTATATTCAAGAGGGGCCCTGGGGTTGAAGGTGTTTCTTTTTGTTCCGGAAACGCACTATCCTAGGGAATCTAGCAGGAATAGTTGGCCCTTTAGGTCAATCCAATCTTCATCGCGTTTGGTTTAAGTTTAATGTTGTTTATGTTTCCAGAGAGGTTGAACGATAGCTCAGCAGAAATATGGAAAACTGTTTCAGGATAAGCCATGAAACAAGAACATGAATGCAACTGGTAGTTGCTTCATTAGGTTTTGTAAAAAAAAACATAAATTTGCCATGGCAGTTGAAAGCTTTGGGAGGTTTGATCATTTTCCACAGGGGGTCTCAGTAGTTCCATAGCTGTACCCATGGCAATCGGCCTGTCAGATTTGTTCCAACCGATGGCGATACGCAAAATATCCTTCCACAAGGCGCCAGATATTCCCATCGAAAACATGCGTTTTTTTCATCATAAAAAGATGTAGTAACAATGGTTTCCGAACATTTTTCCTTTCCCTCATTTCGTTCGGGAATTTGGGCCAGCGGCCCGCCATTCATGGAGCGTTTTGAGTAACCGAGAGAGGTGAATTTTGGAGGACATTGACGTTTCATTGGGATAACCATGGTAACAAAAATCTCTATGCTGGCTGCTTAATGGGTACAATTTGGGATTATTAAATAGTTAATTGATTGTTAATTGCTAACGGAATATAGCTATATACAGTTATTAGGGTTTTTAAGTATTAGTAATGGATGATCTTAGGTCAATGTCGGGATGAGTGTCATGTTTTTTTGAATGGGCAATCGTCGCAAGTATCCTGTATCCTTAAATTGAAATATATGTATATATATGTGCAACTCATATAACCATATCGTTATAGATTCAGTTACAACTGGATCTGCGCCCGGAAAACCAACAGCATTTGTCCTTTCCAAACGAAGCCCAGGTATGGATTTATTCAATCCCCTTTGCATTTATTTACTGGTTGGTGTGGTGTCCATAATATATAGGATAATCCTTCCCATTGACGTTCATATTTTCAAGATTGTTAAAACCACCAACCAGTTTATGTGGATATGGGCCAAAAGATGCCAATAAATCAGATCAGATGGCCAAAGCCCAACGACCAACATAACTGGATCCGTTTCTGGTTTCGACTTTCCCTGAAACCAATCCATTGATTGGTTATATATCCTCATATTATGATAGATCTCAAGTTCATCCCTACATGTACCCTCTGGTAAACTAGCATAGCTATCGGTGATTTTCCATAGCTATGTTAGTTTACCAGACGGTAATGGTTGGAACTCCAGTTGCTGTCCATCCAACTGACCGTCGCCGCTCGCCGCTCGCGGTGGTGTTTTTCCGTTAGGCGACCGCTTGCGCTACCGATTGCAGTCAGGAGCTGGGCCACAGGAGGGATGGATGCTTGGTTTCGGGTACCGAGGGCAGCAACATGATCGGAATAATCATGGAATGATAATGGAATAATAATGGAAAAATAATGGGATGATAATGGGATAATAATGGAATAATCATGGAATAATCATGGGATCATAATTGGACAATCATGGAATAGTAATGGGATGATAATGGGATAATAATGGGATGAGAATGGCATGCGGCATAACATTTTAAGATATTATAGGATATAAAACCATGGGTTTAGCTGGGACCTGAACGAAAAATTGAGTTTTTGTTCATGGTAAAATCGTCGAAGTCAACTGGGGATTTTCCATTGCCATTCTTGATTACTGGAGGATATGTTAATGATATGTCATGGGTTGGTAAATGTCCTCATTTTCACATCACCCATCTATTGGGGATACAATCTCCAGCGGAGACTTGAAGGCGAGGCTCAAGATTCCCCAAAGAGGCACATTTACTAAGCCCTCCAATTATATTCTGGAATAATTAGTATGATGTTCCATCTCGTTCCATGGTATTATGGAATCATATTATTCATCATTCCATGTTACTGTAAATATCCCCAATGACAGTGTGGTTTTAAGTTATATTTTAAAATCCCATCTCCTCTGATGTTAGACACCCATCAGAAACCATGGTTTCATGTGTGATTGGAAAGCATATTTTGAGCATCTACAGTAATTAGGGGGTGTTTGATATTAGGAGGATGTAATTATCATGTTCACCAACAATCATATGAACTGATGCATATGATATGATGTGCGCGTGTGTTTGCTTTGAATATAGTCTGGATCAATTCCAATAATCTCAATGTGACGTGATTCTGGAATTTTCTGTCGTCGCGGGAATGATCCCTGGGTCCCTGGTTGCAAGGGATGAAAGGATGACCATGGCATGTTCACCCGCAATACTGGTACTATTGATTAATGCAATAATATGATGCGACAAATGATGTGTGTGTGTGTGTTTGTTTCTTATACCTACTGTAGCTGTGCTGTTGTTTTTTCTTGTATGGACGTTATTGTTGTGTTCTACAATGATTTATGTTACTGCACCCATACATTTCGAAGCGCCACAAGTACCCCAATAAACATCACATTCTAATCATTCCATGACCATCCCTAACCCTGGCCCTATCCCATAGTAATGCCAATCTCCCAGTCGTCATTAGGCTAAATTTGTTATATATCCAAATAATAAGATCACCACTGAACCACCATTGAATCCCATTCGATCCCATTAAATTACCGACCTCTGAGGATCAGCGTGCGTATCTCTGGAAAGGACCTGGCCATTCGCCTCAATGGTCTCAATGGTCAACCTGGATCTACACCGACCTGGATCGAGGTGACAGTGATTGATATATGGTGGTTTTGTTGCCTAAATTTTAGGGCTATGGATGAGCATGACTTAGTATTTTTGAACAACAATGGTTTTGGGTTATCCCCATTTTATGACACCCCCATATTAGTTATTAGATCATTTCCCCATATATTTCCTTCCAATGCCCTCTGAATGTTGTGATTTTGGGCGTATATACAAGTTTCAGACACACTCACCCACATGAAAGGAAGTTGAAGGTCATCGGACAGATTCAATCAATGCCCGAATTGAAGTCTGGATTATTTGGAATCTCTTGTTTATTTCTTCTTTCAAATCTTGGTTCTTGAGACTCGCATCATCAGGGCGGTTCGATAGCATGCTGTTGCCACATTGAGTACAGGTTTTATCAGCCTTGTTTCTTGCTCTTCTCCTGGTGATTAATTTTGCCCCAATCTGTCCCAAGACCATTTATTTGATCATAAGATTTCTTGCTGAATCTTCCCATTCATAATTTTTCTATGTTCGTCAAATCAACAAACCAATTCTGTGGATGTGGCTAAACATGGCTAAACCATGCTAAGCCTATGATTTTCCATATTTACGTGGAGTGGATGAAAAACATCTAGTTCACAACCACGTTTGCGACGTGAAGACCAACGGATGTAGGGTTTTGATTCATAGTCAATATGTTGGGTTTAATAAATAAACCCTTGCGAACGTGTACAGGTAGCCTGAACTTTCAGTAAGTCTCATACGGGAATTGAACAATACCTATCAGACCGTGTTTTTCAGGGATGAACATCCAGCTGTGAACCTATTTGAGACTATTTGATGCGAACTGTGAGGTGGTTTTTGTTGGTTTTTGATCCATACAGCAATGTGCTGTGTATGCCGTTCTATCTAGTACAGTATAATATACTTCCATGCATTAATGTGTATAATATATATATATATATATATATCTGGTTGGTGGTTTGGAACATTTTCTATTTTCCCCAATAGTTGGGATAATGATCCAATCTGACTTTCATATTTTTCAAGGGGGTAGGCTCAACCACCAACCAGATGTATATATATATATATATGATAATTCACCATTTGAATCCCCATGTTCACAGATTAGTTTATTCGTAGGGTGTACCAATGTTGATAGTAATCAAGTTTGGGACAATCCCCGTCGCCCCCTCCCCCCAATTAAATCCAACTAGTAAGGACCCCCGTCCCAATTAGTAGGCAGGCTTCGTGGGTTGGCTATTTGATGGCTATAGGGGTTAGTTCATCCCGTTAAATTATCAGTAAGGACCATCAATTCACCATTTTGAGTACCATGAAAGTATGTGACCATTCAATGTACATTTATTTAGATGAAATTCATGAAATCGCCCATTTGGTGTTTCTATTGATTTGGTTAAAACATGTTTAAAACCATTAAAAAAACAACATCGATTTGGGAATGGTTTATACCACATTGATAGTGAAATTGGGAATTGCTTATTATTTTTTTTATTTTAACAAACATTACATCAACTAAACTCCAATTCCATGAGTGACAACGCCGTTGTCCGCAGGAGTCCAGGGCGAAGATGCTGGCCTTCCGTGAGCAACGGCCGATGCTTCCGGCGGAGATCGTTCCGCTTCTTCCTGGGCGACTTCAGGGGACGAATCCCCGAGAGCCTCAGAGGAAGGACATGGGAAACACATGTCACAAGGCTGCTGAAATGTCTAAAGAACATTTAAGAATTAAAGTTTGGGATTTTATTTGGGCATTTGATGATAAAAAACAGGTCAACATGTGTTTGGGTCCATTGTTACCTCAATTTGGACCCGTACATCATATGTCAACATCACGAACTTCATGGATTTTAGGTTTATGTTTGCGAATCAACAGTGAGGATTAAATTTAGTAACCAAACATAGGGATATGGAAATGGACTCAAAAGGGGAACGCACGTCATATATACACCAACTGTATCATTTCATAGTGATTCATAGTGATTAACTTGGATTTGATGTGATACCCACAGTCGCATTTTGTTAGGAAACACCTCCTGGGGTTTTCATCATTGGGATTCAGGAAGCGGAACGGATTCCGGCGGTTTTGGAGACTGTGACGGGGCTGGGGCAAACATCATCAATGATCGCCAGGAATGATGAAAATAACAGGAAACGTCATAGAAATCAAGTGTCATCAATAGTAAAAAATACTCAAATAGAATAAATCATTGATACTCATAATCTTCATAGTCATGTCTTCTTCAAGGTTTCGAAACCTACATGGTCTGAAAATAGTGTAGCCCTAATTTCGATGGTTGACTGCAATTTTCTCATCATTGTAACCCCCCCATGTTCAGAAGACCCAAATCCATGTTGCATTTATTGAAACCCCAGTATTGATGACAAGATCAGCATGTTTTATGTTTTTTTCATGATAGATATCAATTTTCAGACACCCCCAAACATCTTTGTTTGTATATTATATATATATACAAACCATTATATTAGAGTACATCCAAATAATATTGCATTATGATTGGTTTTATACCACATGTAATCCCCTGTTTTCTCAGACGTTCGCCGCTCGTGAAAAGTTGTCGGCACCAAGGACAAATTGCCACCCTTCAAGCGCCTGAACCACAAGGAGATGCAGGAGATGTCGATGAAGAATCTGCCAGGTGTCACCAGACATGGGTATTTCACCACGCAAATTGGTAAACAAACCACGACGGTGTGATCAGGAACAACCAATGGGAGGTTTGAGATGGTTTCAGCAAGGAACAGTTTGTAATGTTTAGGAAAGTTAGTGTGAATGGTGGTTTAATTTGATTTGTGTTCCATCCTATTCATGGAAGATTCCGTCTTCAGGATTTAGTAGGATTGTGCAGTGCTAACTTCGGGAGTAGAAGCGACTGCACGAAAAAAAACATGACGGAATGTGATTCTGTCTAGTGACATCCTGTGACGCAGCTGTTGCCTGGACCCCCATTAAAACTTCGCCATGCTGGTGCTGAAACATCACATTTTTGGGTGGTTGAATTGTGAAAAACATTATAGTTATTCCCCACAAAGACGTTTTTTACGTGCTCGCAACTTGGATTATTGCGCATGAGGATGGTTGTGCCATGTCCAAAATTGAACATGTCATGTTGTGTCTAAAAATGGGCTTCAATATGACCAGGTATGGCAATCTTGGGGAAAATGGTGAACCATGATAGCAATTTAGGGATAGCGGCAATCAAAGGAATGGACCATCCACCCCACTTACGCCATGTTTGTTTTGTGGAGGATATCCTATCAGACACCTATGAAGAACCCTCTCCTGCAATCTATTTGTTGATTTTCCAGGTCACTTCTCTGGCATGAAGTTTCTACACACCGCAGAGCAGCTCAAATCCTTTGGGCCCAGTTGGTACACGGATGCGTTCCACAAGTTTGGTACCTTGGCCGAGTGTTAAGTGCTAGGTGATGTCAAGCATATGTTATGTGCACCAGCCCAAAGTTGGATGATGACTACCAGTTATACCGGATACCCTAAAACCCACATTTGGATAGACTTGGAGGATAATTGCTGCTTGACTACTTGACCCATATTTCTGGGGGTGGCTGGGGATCACCACCCATCACCAGCAGCCCGTGATCACGTTTGGTGGACAGCTGGGACAGCTGGGTCTGTGGGAGGTGATGGAATTCCGTCCTGAAGTGCGGAATGATAATCTATAGTCTATAGTCTATATATATATATACACATACTTCCATTTTTCCCCAATATCCATCTATATCAGCAGCTATCATCTATGGCCAATGTTTTTTCGACGGAACAGGGTTCCTGTTTCTTCTTGGAAGGCATGTTAACCAAGAAGTAGCCTGGTCTTTTGTCAGTAACAGTCTGGATTCAATTTCAACTATTTCAGCCATGACCAAAATTGTTGATTACATGTAAAAAAAAAACAGATATTTTTACATATTTTACATGTTTTGTACATATAAAAGTCTGTTCCCGCAACTGTGACTGACCCATCGGGCTTCACGGCAGTGCCGCAAGAGTCACGGACACCGCAAGGTGAAGTTCTATGTCAGGGTGTTTTGATTAGCTGTATTTACTCAAACCCCTCAATTGCCCATAAAAATTGGTAGGAGCATGTAGGAGTCCTAAAGTTATGGGTAATACTGTATATATATATATTTTTTTTTCCCCTGTTTGTCCAGGCTTGGTGCTTGTACTTGGAAGGTCTAGGCGATTATTTATAGAAGTATAGGGAAAATAAAATGCTGTTGGTTATAAGAACGGCCGTGCCTAGGTATTTAGAAGCAGCTGAAAATTCAATGTTTGATGGTTGGTTGTGCTCACCGTTTCAACCTTCATGTTTGTGTATGAGACATCCCTACTTATCGAGCCAATAATGGTTGGTGAAATCCCCCCGTGTCTCCATAAATAGGTTGTTATTGGGTGAAGTTACCCAGTGATACATGGTGATGCATCACTGGGTTTGTCTGAAAGTAGGTTACCTCTTGATTTTCGTCAAAACAATTAGCATGTTGTTTCTCACTACTCTCTCACTGAAATGGCACTTCGGGGTAGACTATTTCGCTAACCCAAACCCATTCCTTGGTTCAATCCCTATTGATGATGCACCGTAACACCATCATTGTTTTTGTGCTTCAAATCCGTTCAGTGATACATCTAGCCACATCTGCGGGAGCTGAGCAGCCTGCAGGTACCTTGCCCAAGGACAACCACGTCACCAAGGTGCGAAGTGTGCAGCAGCTGCCACACAGCGGCTTCGACGCCGCGGGCGGTGCAGGTCTGGTGATTTCGGGAAGGTCCACCGAGCAAAATCAAACGTGGCCTTACGCAAAGTGACATAGATGTTGAAGTCCCCCATGTTGTCCCAGGAATCTAGAACATGTTGGGTTTTCATGGATTATATATATTATAGATAATATATATATATATATATATACATAATATATATTATATATATTAAAGATAATATAAATATATATATAATATATATATGCCTATGTTAATGAACTGGAGGATACGCAAGAAACAAGCATAGAACAATTGGGATGGAATGGATTGGTATAGCAATATATCTGGTGGATTCAATCAGCAAGAGGATGGTAACATGCAGGTATACAATCCTTGAACCGGGATATTTGTGTTTTCTTATCGGTGCTTAGCAGGGAATGAGGGAATGATCCACAATAACTATCAATAATCATCCCCCATTCCCCCAGTCCCATCCATTCCCTACTAAGCACCAGTAAGTTTTGGATGCTTGGTAATTGGTAAAGTAGAAATGATCAAAACAGAAAGTCTCTCCCAGCAAATAGGCCTTGATGACGAGTCGTTATTGTTTTGGCTGATAGCGCTAAACAACCCCTCAACAAGGCATTCTGTTCGGCAGGGGTTGATTGCAAGAGAAGATGATGTGTTAGGTAAGTGACTACCATCGGCTAGCCATGATTAGGGATGATTATGCACTAAAACAGAACTGGCATTCAAGTCACCCAGATTGACTATGACTCCTTGCAGGACATAAGGCATTCATCGAGTTGGAATACGCCAAGCCGGATCCAAATTTACACACCCAGCTCTTTGCAAAGTGCCCTGGATGGAATTCATTTGAACTCCCTGGTAGGGTACAGGAGTTCAGCCCCAAGCCCAAAGGGTAGACTGTCGACCATTCATTGCGCAGGGGTTGCAGGCTGTGATAGCCATCAAGATTCATAGCATGAGGGAAGCTTTGGATGGGAACACCAAGTTCAGGAAAAGAAAAGAATCGGGGTACCTGAAAATTACATGAAATTTTGTGAGCTAGGTTGAACTCACATGAGATTCCAGGCTGTGCTTTCAAAATGTATGTACCTTTGAGCCTTCGAGCCTGGTATGATGATCCCCGTTGGCTTTCGTAGTTTCCGGGTCGTTGAGGTATCCTTGGGACTACTTTGAGTCTGAGACGGGCAAAACATATCGTATGCAGATCTCAACGTATGGAGATATGGACTCAGCTGAGTTGCTAACGTCCATTTGCTGTGAACACTTGCAGCTTGGCCAAACCTGCTCTGACGAAGCTCTGACAAAGTTGCCATGGTTTTTACAAGCTGAAAGCTCAATCATAAGTTCTTGTGCTTGGTGCGTCTAAAGTTCGACGTGGAATGGGAACATGCAATGTTCATCAAGTTTCATTCGGCATCTGGGTAATACTCGCAGCGACAGTTGTGTTTTATACAGGTTCATTGAGTCTGAAGGTGTCACGCCTATAATATATTTAGTTGTTGGATGTTGTTGGCTCCCAGCACCAATACATAAATGTGATTTACTGCTAATAATTATATAATAGAATGGACCTACAGATACGCTGCACTCTCAGATGAAGTGTGAGTATTGCCTTGGTGTGTTCTGTTGGTATGGAGTCTTGGTGCATAGTCAGAAGGATATGACTACTGTGAATCGGCTACAACATGTAAAAGCAATCTGGAATGACTTGAATGGAAAAGCACGAAAGCTCTGCCAGGTTTCCCTTCCGAATCCCGAAGCTCTACTTTGCAGACATCAACCGAGACACCACCAACTATGTCCTGATTGTCGAACGGATCCCATTTGGAAAGCGTGGAAAGATTGTGAATGGCAAGGTTGAGAAACTTCCTCGTAAGTCCTATGAGATTCTCCCAGTCTGTGGGAAGTACCAGGACACCGGTAGCCGCGCCTGGGTCATCTGGGTCGGGTTCGCAACGGGGGTTTGGCTCTGGAGAGGCTTACATGTCAACTTGAATGTTAACATATCTTAACCATATGCTAACGAATAGCCAAATGATCCAAACTGAGCTGATTGGAGGATCTAATATAATGATTATTATCCTAGGTCCTGGGCATGCAGTTTCCGGTAGAGTTAGGCTCTGCACCTTACCTGGCCATATGGAGATGAGGTGAACATCACCTGGTGAGTCATGGGTATGTCTAGCCATCACCCTCAGGCAGAACCCAGCGTTATAAGTTATAACTAGCATCTTCCAAACAAACATCCCCTGTGTGGTGTTTTTTTTGTAAATATGTTGCATCCTACCTTCAATGAAGATCCTGTTTGGCTTTCATATGTTTCAGACCCGTGGCTCCAACCAACCGTGCGAAGTTCATATGGTTAACCATCATGTTTCAATGGAATAACCATGTTTGCGGACAATCGACAATCACCATTTTCCAATGCACATCTCTTAGTGTGTGTTTGATAATGAGCGCGTATATCATGTGGTGATTTATTGTAGTGGTTGTATGTGATAATTATATATATATATATATATATTATATCATATTTTGTATATTATTGTATATCATATTTTTCAACATCATTAATGTTGTATTATTCCATCATAATATATATATATATATATATATATATATATATGTTGATGTATATTATTGTACATTATTGCATATTATTGCATTTTGTTGAACTATAACATACATATTCAGTACATTTTTCATCCTTCCACGTCAGGACTACCTCTTGGAGGACGCCCCCAGTGTCTACTACGCTCTCTTTCGCGAGATGGCACACTTGGCCGCGTGGGACCATCAAGGACGCACCGCAACACCAGAGACATATCTGGGGTAAAAAAAACAACCTTTAAATGGTTATAACATGGTTACCAATAGTACCGCACAGGGCGGTGGCGGAAGTTTCAAAAATAGGAAACCTATAGGAGAGGTCGGTTGTTGTGAATCAGGGATGGCAGGGCGAAGCCACTGATGGACTGAAAGGTGCTTGATCTCTCTCACTCTTTCTCTCTCTCTCTTTTGCTCTCTTTCTCTGACTTTCAACCTACCTACCTACCTACCTACTGATCTATCTATGTATCTATCGATCGATCTATCTATGTATCTATCTTTCTTTCGTTTTATTTAGCTGTCTCTCTATCTATCTATCTATCTACCTATCTATCTATCTATCTATCTATCTCTCTATCTCTCTATCTCTCTATCTATCTATCTATCTATCTATCTATCAAACTATCTATCTATCTATCTATCTATCAAACTATCTATCTATCTATCTATCTATCTATCTGTCTATCTATCTATCTATCTGTCTAGCCATCTATCTATCTGTCTAGCCACCTGCTTAGCCATCTATCTATCTATCTCTCCATCTATCTATCGATCAAACTATCTCTCTATCCATCTGTCTATCTGTCTATTTGTCTATCTGTCTATCTATCTGTCTATCTATCTGTCTATGGATCTATCTATCTTTTTATCTATCTATCTTGGTATCTAACTGTTTGTCTATCTATCTATCTATCTACCTATCTATCTATCTATCTATCTACCTATCTATCTATCTATCTATCTATCTGCAAGATCAAAAACGAAGAAATTCTGCGAGACTCTTTAATTTTTGCACATAACAACGTCCAAAACGAAACAATTCCGCGAGACTTTTTCATTTTTGGACCTTGGCAACATTCAAAACGAAGCAATTCTGCGAGACTTCTTCAATTTTTGAATTGACAACATCAAAAACAAAACAATTCTGCGAGACTTCCTTCAAACATGGAAAGGTGAGTGCTACACTGACAGCTTCGTGCCAATACGTTTTGCGATTTTTCCACTCCACCTGTCTAAAAGTACTGCGCCTGCCACAAAAAATTGATGCCAGGTCAGACGAAGTGCTGCACCTGTCACGCAAAATCATCTTAGCAAACCTACAGATCTGATGCTCCAAAATGCAACCCTTCTCAGGAAATCAGCGCCCTGACCTCCTTAGCATCTCTCATGAACATGTCTTTTGTACTGTGCTTGCCACGGAAAATGCACCTATGCAGATCCTCTTCAAATGTCCCACGCCTGCCACGCGGAACGACATCTGAGCGTCCAAAAGTGGTCCGAATCCCTTGTGTTTTTAACATGTTGACTTCGAAATGTGCTTCGCGCCACAACGGCGTACACTTTTTCGACATCTCAACTTCCAGAAGTGGTCCGACAAAGGTTTTTTTTGTACATTTTGACTTCGAAATGTGCTTCTCGCCACAATGGCGTGCACTTTTTCGACATCTCAACTTCCAAAAGTGGTCCGAAGCTGAGGTGTTTTGTACATTTTGACTTGGAAATGTGCTTCGCGCCACAACGGCGTGCAATTTTTCATCTCTCATCTGGCC
>Ga0126342_10003701_pt1 | contig 25513 bp, 27 predicted proteins | sample Cyp1metagenome_FD_92528 | JGI IMG/M metagenome (GOLD analysis project Ga0126342, IMG submission 92528) | Coral microbial communities from Lord Howe Island, Old Settlement Bay, Australia - Cyphastrea 1 metagenome | ecosystem: Host-associated > Invertebrates > Cnidaria > Coral ... | reverse complement strand
ATCTTCCTCAGGTCATCAACTCAGAGGCTCTTCGATGCATCCCAAGCAGGGCGTCGGTTGAGCATGTGTGCAACGAGAGTGACGTTGCGGCATGCAACGGTGCTCTTACAAGCCACTACTACTATTGGGATCTTGTGGGCCCATCAAAAACTCGTTTGCCTTGCATTGCTGGATGAACATTGGATATCGGGAAATTTTGCCCCCTCAATTCATTGCAAAAGCAAATCCAACTCCAGCTAGCAAGCTAGCTTTCGTGATTAACTTAAAAATAACATGGTGTCACATTACAATTTATCTATTTATTTATTTATTTATAATTTATTTATAAAAAAAAACACACACAACTATATTTCTCATATGTTCCATGTTGCACTGACCTTTCTGAACCCCCAAATCAATAGATTTACCTTCGCTGCGGGCTCCAATTGATCAACAAAACCTCAATTTCTGACCACATCCACTTTCTGCCCCTCAGCTGCCAGCCATGCGTGGGTTTGTTGCTATGGGCCTTGCTCGAGAAAGATAGCCAAATGACCAAAGCTCCCACCATTCCACTAGCCCACAAAGGCCAGGTACTGCTGAATACGCTACCCCCTTCACTGACGGACGATCTGGTTTCGTCAGTTTGTAGCAGCGTCTGGTAGCTGAACCCTTTTGTCCACTCCTGCAAATTTTGCTCTTTGGCTTGGGTGAGACATTCCACTTCCCCGAAACCACCAACCCAAAACAAGTCACTTGGGATTAATTTGCATCCTCGGCTTGGCCGAAATTTGGATTGATTCATGTCCTCGATGCTGAACAAGCACAAGGCTATCTATACTATCTGATTTACTATCTGTGTCGTTCTGTTCTGTGCGCATTGGAAGCAAAACACATGGGTATATCATTTCATGGTATATCATGGTATATCATGGTATATCATGGTATATCTGGGTATCCAATAGATCCAATAGCTATTCCCCAGTGACCACAATGGTCGGCAGTGTGACTGCCTGAGGCTTGCCACCTTTTCGCGGACTGGCACGACTTTCTCTGAGCGTGGCACGAACTTCACGTGCCCTTTGGAGGGCCACTGCCCGCTTGAGACGACGAACTTCATTCTTGGCCGTGACAGCTTGTGCCTGGATCCGTCGAGCTTCATCCATTGCGTCCTGAAAAGCTAGATGGAGCATCTCAGGATCATTGTGATTCATGTCGCTTTTGACTTTCCGCTGCTGTTCATTGAAGGCATGGATCTTCACGAGTTTGATGTCGAACCATACAACAGGCAGGGCGGTGGTTGTAGAATTTCTCTTGGGGACGAAGCCATCCAACTCGATAGCTGCTGGAGCCGGCTGAAGCATTGCCATATGCGCTGGCCAAACTGAAGGATTGCGAGGATTGCGAGTGTTTTGCAAAGTGGCTGAGAGCTTCTCTGATATCTCCCGAGAGGTGGCCCGCAATCGAAAGTTTGCAATTTGAAGGCATTCTCTCATCATGCTGGCAACTTTGGCGCTCTTTTTTGAGCCATGGCCTGGATCGATCCTTTCCTTCGATGCGCGTGCCTTTCTCATGGGTCTTTGAGCTTGGTTGGGAGCCATTGGGCTTCCAGACTTACTCTGAGGAGCCATTCTCAGCTGCTGCAAGTCTTGCTCTGATTTTTCTCGCAAACTGGAAATTCGACGGCTTTTTCGCCTTTCCTCCCGTGGAGGTTCCAACATTTCCAGCTGAAAGTCTGCCAACTCAACAGAGCAAGGGCTGAAGCCATATAAGTCATCTTTCACTTCTTCTTTCGCCCTCCTGACAACGACATTGGAAGCTCTAGTCCAATGCTCACCCAGCAGTGATTCTGACATGCAGAATTGGCCCCGCTATCGCCCGGCTTTCTATCTATTCCTGAGCCTGGGTTCATTGCAAGCCAGAAGCACGTGTCACATGTCCAGCTAGTAAGTTGAGCTGCCCAGCTGGAAAATTACATAAACTACGCCTATCTCCCTTACTGACTGGCCTGCGGAAGCTTGCAGTTGGAAGGTAGCACCAAATCAATTTAATGGCAGCAATGTCAACAGTACTGTGCGTGTGTGTGCGAGGAAATTATATCCGTCTTTTTTTTCACCTTTTTTAGTCGGTTCGTTTCATTTCCACATGATAGCTTTGATAGCGTGATTTCCTTCGCCTGTGAACTGGGTGAATTTGTCTAAATGACACCCGGCCTCGGCGATCTCCCGCGATCAGCCTCGGAAAGTGAGTACGTCAACCTCTCTGGACATTTTTTTGTGGGGAAGCACCCAGCAGACCCAACATCACCTGCCCCCTGGCCGTCAGTTTCGGTCCCATGAAGAGGTGCTCTGAAGTAGACACGGAGTAAACATCAATAGATTATTATAGATTGGTTTAAGGGAAATTTTACTGGTGTAAGCCCCATTATTTGATGGGAAAATCTATGGTTTCCTGTAGGTTTTCCCTGAGACCAATCCATTGAAAACATGGAAAACATGAGGTGGTGGGCTATGTTTTTTTCCAACTAAACACTGACCGCTGAGGCGTCGTTGCTCTCAAGTTGTCTCATCTCCAGGCGCGAAGACAAATGAGCCAAGATGGAAATCCATTCGAGTTCCAATTCAAAGCGCTTGGTTTCCATCAGTTCCATGACTGTAGCAAGTCCCTCCAGGAGCAATCAAGTAGCATCAAGTAGCCAATCTTGATGACTCTTCCAATTTTGTCGACTTCTGGAGAAGCAACAGACTTACCGCATTTGGTACATCACGCATGTCAAGCCTGCTCGCCAGCTTACGCAATGCCATTTGCACAGTGATCCTTCCAGTCAGTCCTGGCCTTGACATCCATCATTGGGATGAGCCACTATTACCTTCCCTCTGCTTGGCGATGAGGTCCCTAACGTTGAGGTTGTCTAAGGGACAGGTGGCTTTCACCTTGATCCACCGATCAATGCAGGCCTTGTGAAAGTTGTGCAGGCACGGTAGGCGCCGAATCTCCTCACCCACCACCATTTCCTCATAACAAACTGCGCATGGCTCCTGACATGCCACCTCCAACTTCTGGCATGGAACTGACGCCAACAAATCGTTGATATCATCTGGACCGGATGCAGGTGCCTGTGTCAAAGCATCGGGGATCTGATCATCGCGTGTAAGATCATCGGCCCTTTCCAGTTGTGCATCAATGGCCGCCCAGCGAGCCTCGAGGGCTGCATGCAAGGTGGATCTGGCAGCTCGGGCGGCCAAGCCTGGCCGAGAGGCAGGCTCCGATTGCACCACAGGAAGAGGAACCCGAACCACAGACCAAGCAACAGACCAGGCAGGATCCATGTGTTCATCTAAACGTTGAATGTTGCAATGCCAAGGTTTGGTGGCTTGTACTGCAGCCCGTGCTTGACCAGGCCAGCGCGCTTCAGTGTGACGAGCGTTGATTGCTGCGAGTTCCTCCAAGACTCGAGCGCGGACTTGATCAGAAAGGTCGGTATCAAAGGCCACACTCTCCAACAAGCTGACTTCGAAGTTGCCACGGCGCAAACAGCGCGGTGCGTGCATCCAAATGGCTTCATCATCCTGCAGTGCTGAGTGCAAAAGGAGTCCCAAGCGAAGTTGACCTGGCAGAAAGAACTCATGACATGAACTGCAACACCTTGCCATATCGCCATACTCAAATGTATGCACGTAGAAACTTGGGAGTGCTGAGGCCGCCGATTCAGCATTTCCTGGTGGGTCCAACTCCACAAGGTCAATTGGACCACTTGAAGCCACGCCGCTCTGTCTGCCACGCGAACGCGAGCGACCACGTGATGAACCTGATGGCTGCGCCTGTGTAGCTCCGGTCTCTACGACAGAAATATCTTCATCACTTGAAATCACATCGGCAGCAGGAGGATCATCGAGGCAAGCTTCTTCAAGCTCCAAAGCGGACGAAGTCTCCAAGCGTGCAGCAGCAGCATTCTGAGCTAAACGACGTTGAGCTCTTCGTGCAAAATGAACATCTAGCACTTGCAACTCATGATGACCTGTTCGAGGTGGCAAGTCTGGTCCAAAGGTTGCCATGGCGACGTTGAAGGCACCGGAAGCTCAACATTTGAAGTAAAATCATTTGAATTGATTTGCATTGTCAATCCCTCCAAATGTTGTTTTTTACTCTTCTTTGCGGTCACGGGGATATTTTTGCGATCAAGTAGACTAGATGCTCGGACTGATTGGCTAGTCTTGTGAGTCATTTCAAGGAAAGCGTAAGCCATTAGCACCGTTGTCCTGCCAAAGTCAATTCCTGCTAGTCTAGTGGAATTCATTTCTGCCATGTTGCTTTCATGGCATGACTTTGGGTCAGGGGGAAGGCTTGTACCAAATTCCGTGGAAAGCAATGCCCCGAATGAGTTTAAATATGTGTAAATGACACGCATGTAGCTGTACTTCCAGCTTCTGATCAACCTCCTCCAGAAGTTACAAAAAAGAGCTGTTCACCAAAATAAAACCAAAAACTGCCAGAGCATGAACTATTTTATCCACGCAGTTGATCTGCAGAAGGCAGCTGCTATGTGGGGCCTCAGAGTTCAGAGGCCTCCATGCTCGCTGGGCTCCCTGGTGTGAGACATGCAGCGAGCTGCTCAAGCAATCCGCTGGAAGATGTGAATACCCATCTCGGATGTAGCCAAATCACCTCATACAGTTGATTTCCGACCAGAAACTTAATGGAGCAAATCTTTTTGCGGAAAACAATGCCTATGACATATGACTGCGCTATCAATAGCAGCTTTCATATATTCAATTCTATTCTGCATCATCATTATATATTGATATATATATATTGCCCGCGGGTGAGCCACATCAAATTCCTTCGTCCTCCGTCCTTCACCACTTCCCCCCTGTGTTGGCTAAGTAACTCCACTGCCCCGGATTGAGGTTCTTCACAGCCTGGCCAAGAGCCGGTTTTGGTTGAGCTGTTCGAATGGCGATTTTTTATACACTGACGTTGGTTGCATTCCCCACGTTAAAAGGAGTTTAACTGTATATTATAAATTATAAATACGTTACATTAAATAATATTATATAAGGGATTTCATGGATTTCATATCCTCACTCATCATTCTTGGTTGTTTAGCACCATCAAACTCATAATAACATCTTGCTACATCACATTACATCACCACAATCCAACAAGATCAACAAGGGCGGGATGAATTGGGACCGTTTACTGCCAACAAGAATGACAATCATCATCATCATCATCATCAAGAACAACATCCAACATCTGCGGTGGAATTTGTGACTCCCCAACGCCCACTGAAAAGGCTGCCTCTGAAAAGGCGGGTCCAAAGCGGCTCTTGAGCTCGTCGGGCTGAAGCCATCCAAGATCTCCAATCCTCGGACGTGATAATGGCGAAAGTCGATGGGAATAGCATAATGGATGAGCCAAGCCACGAAGTATATTATATATATATCTCTCTCTCTCTCACTCCATCGCCATATATATAAATATGTTTTTTTTAAAAAAAAAACATTATTTCCCACAGTGACAGTGATAGGGATCGATTTCAAGATGTTCATCTTGAGTCATGACTGCATCTGATCCTGACAATTTTGCACAGTGAGGACCTATTGGCCAAGGGTTGCTGAGAAACTGTGTTTCTTGATGATCTTGAGGGGAATTGATTGTAGGATATTGTAGGATGTTGAAGTACCGGTTGGAGGTGAAATGGAATGCAAAAAAGGCTCATGCCACCACCCTTCTGTGCGGTGGGACATTCAGACAGCTCCTGACCAGGACGACCGAAGCAAAATGACTTCGAAGACGGCGCTTGGGTCACTGCCAGCTACGCAAGGACACGTGTGCGCTACAGGGCTTTATCTTTCGGCAGAGATCTCTGTCGCAAAAGTCAATATCCAATGGTAAACAAGAGTTCGCAAATAGTCCATGCAAGGAAACTGGTAGACATTTGGACAGCCGGAAGGAACTTCACTTGGTTACACTCTGGGAGCAAGAGAAGTGAATCTCTCCACAGCAGAGATCAGGCCTTGCAAAGAGAGGTAAACTTTGGTGTTGGTTGAAAAGCTGCCGCACCAGGTTTCTTGCCCGCAGGCAATTTTATGCTTTTTGCCTTGCACCAGGAATGGGCATGAATGGGCGCCACCAGAAAATGTAGGGTTTGGATGTAAGGCCTAGCTTCAAACCAAAACATGTCACCACATGTTCACATGTCACCACAAACTCTTCCAGCTGGATCCATTGGGCGGTGCTTTCAGCGCGCCTCTAGGATAAGCTCCTGAAGCGCCTGCCTGAGCATCGCTTCTGCCTCCTGGACCACGAGGCAGCGATGTGCCCGGCTGTGAGAACTATGACTATGAAAGGAGCAATTTTTCAGGCTTGGTGGGGACCATGACTGTGGAACCCAAATCTCAAAACAGCTGGTCTCTGAGATATGAGTTGTATTGAACTGTCATAAGCTATTTGTGACCCCTTAAAAGTGGCAAACACATGTAAATGGTTCCGAACAATCTCTCACCCAGAGGGATCGCGACCAAGCGGTTCATTGCGTGGCATGAATGTGGGGTGCTGCTTGACTCCAAAACCGCCAGTATCACGACAGGAGCATTCTTACTTGATAAATGCTATCTGTCTGATTTAAAATCTAAACTACAGAATGAGTGACACCATATTTTTGGGGAGACCCACCACTGGTGTTAAGGTGATTAAATCGTGATGATAAATCCATATAAATCCATCCCCTCCTGTGGGCTTCTGTTCACAGGCACGTTGCGCACAGGATCAAAAGGAGAACTGGTCTCCATGTGACGCACCTGAACATTGCTGGGCAGTGGGCAGTGGACACACATGGCAAGGTCACTCAAGGGGCATTGGTTTTTAAAGATTGGTGATGTACAATGTGGAAGGCACTTCAGGGCGCTGCTTGACTAGGTATGACTCCGGTATGACTAGGTCAATGATGATCTCCCTGTGAGTGATTGGATGTGATTGGATAGCTCTGGGCCCGGTTCTAAATCTGCCACACAAAATGAATGACGTGGAGATATTGTCGCATCTTTCACCAGCACCATCCAGCACCATCCAGCACCATCCAGCACCATCCAGCACCATCCAGCACCATCCAGATATGCCAAGTGACTACGATATGCCGCAGGCGGACACTTTCAGCTTCCTCGACGCAAGCAAATCAATGAAACCACCGTTTTAGATGTGACAACATGCTCTGACTATGACCTCCGTGCAAACTTCTCTACATCATATAGTGAAAGTCTGCTGATGCTAACATCTGAAGTGCCCTGCAGGGTTTTCGTAGAGGAAAACTGAAGCTGGATTGAAGTTGATATTCTATGTTTTCACTCGAATGTTGAAGGACTCTGAAAATCACTATCATTACATCAACATGACTGTGAGCATCAGAGGCAGCTCACAGGCCTTCTTGGCCCGTTTTGCGGCAGGCTCTTGGACGACCTTGTCGTCCTTTGGAACAAAATACACCACGATGGTGGTACACTGCCTGCAAACAAGATGAGGGGTAGCCATGACTAGCCGGCATCGGCAGAGCTCTATCTGTGTTTGATGGGTAGGACCTGGATAAGTGGCTGTTCCAGAAAAGTGATGTCTGATGTTGATGGAGTGACTACAATGAAAACTAAGGGACACACAGGCAAAAATCAACAAAGGCTAACATGGACAGAGCAACTATGAGCAACTTGATGCAGCTTGTGCGAAAAGGAATGTATATGAATCAATATGAATATATATATATATGCATCTATATGCGTCTATAATCTAAACTTTGAGTCAACAACTTGGTTTTCAAGCAAGGCCGGCCATAAAGGCCGCAACTTTTTTCAGCCGAAAGCTGAGCACTGCATGGCTGGCCAAGTTGCGCGTTGCCATTCTGAGGTGCAGATGCAGCTCGACTAGCAATCTCACCACTGGCAGCCTCAATGTGCAGCGGCTCTGGTGGCCCTAGGTTTTCAGATAAAGATGGCAAAAGGATTAAAAGAATTTAAAAGGATGTTCATTTTCCCGAAATAGGGCGTCGTCCCCACATTGGAAGTGTCGTCTACGTATTGATTGCCAGGAGGCACGAGGCTTTAACTCGAAATCGGAGATGGTGACAGACGCCTCTGTTGCGGACCAATGTGTCCCTACGTTTAGGCCTTCAGGCCATCTCACCACAAGCAACGAAAGCTATCACATCCGGTTAAACTCAGTTTCGGCAGCCATGTCATGCCATGTCAAAACATTCTGACACATACATCTATCATCTATATTATAAACCGTATATACCACCAAATAGAATACAAAAATGCTGGCCCCGATAACGCTCTTGGAGGATCTGGGATACAGCACGACTTGCTTTCAATGGCATTTTTTGCTCTGTTTGTCTGTGTTTAAACCTGTAATTCATTGTAATTCTTGTCCATGCCTGGTCGGTGGGGATGTATGAAACAGGAGCAGAGGTCAGCATCAAAGCCACATGGCGATCAGCCCAGGAAACATCCTCAGCTTTGAAATCACAAAGCGGGAAAGTGTGTCTGGCGATTTATCATGGACAAGTTCAAACCAGCTGAATTGGCCTTTCCTTGATCTTCGAGGTCCAGGCGGAGAATCTGAACCAATGAAAGCCCTGATAAAACCCACTGTCATTCAATCTCATCTCTGACCTCTGAAGTAGGGAAGATCATCCGGGATCATCCGCAATTGGTGCAGCTCTTTGTCTGTGGTAGCTGTTCCTATGGTGTTCTTTGTGATGTTTCCTCTGGTGTTCCTTATGGTGTTCCCTATGGCACCAAGATGGCACCAAGATGGCACCAAGATGGCACCAAGATGGCACCAAGATGGCACCAAGATGACCAAGTGGCGGTGTAGCGTGTCTCTGGCATGCTCCTCACCAGCTTCAAACTCCCAGGTAGGCCACCCATGGACCCCTTCCAGGCACGGTCTCCGATAGACCTGCGCGCTGCCAACAAGATCCAGCAAGCACATCACAAGGCCCAAAGACATAAGAAGAAAGGAGGACAATGGCAATTACATTTAAAAAGATGTGCAAAACATGTGACATTTATGCTTTGGGTGTGTTGATTTTGTGTGTTCTCTTTCTAGTTTTGTCTGACAAATCTGGGAAAATCACTTCTGGAGCTGCCAATCTTCTCCACAGTATGGCCTGGACACAGCCGTGGTGTGTCCCTGTGGATTGCTGGTCATCAGCTTGCCGCCCTCGCCCGGAAAGACCATCCCGCCGTTGTCGACTAAGAACTTCCTCAGTCACTACCGACTTCCAATGTGGAAGTAATAGCTGTGCTGCAGTTCAGGCAAGATTTGTTGGTACCAACCCTTGTTGGTGAACCAAACGATTTCAAATGATGCATTGAGCACGACTTCACCGAACATAGTAACATTAACATAGGAAGGAGAAAATGAATGGCGCAAACCCGTTGTCCGAGAGACAAAATGAGACAACTAAGGGAGCTAAGGGGCTGGTCTTCCGGAATGCTCCAGCTCCCTTGCTGGCTGCCCATGTTCACAGCCTACACCGACACAACTCTGAAACTGTCGTATAGCGAATGGCTTGTCTCGTCTGTCTGCTCAGGCTCCTTTCCAAATGTTTGTAGAGAGCATGGTTTGCCTCCAATATGAGGTTGACATCAACGAATAATAAACAGGAAACTGAGAGGACTCGTTCAACTGCAGCACCGCAGCAGCTATTTCCAGAATGCGGGTGCTTGCAAAGGCTGGAAGCCAAAACACTCAATGCGTTTCACTCCGGCCTTGCATGGATCCTGCTTTATACCCCTTCGTTGCCCAGCTTCCACGAGGATCTGTCGGCAAAAACGGCACTTGTGAGGGCTGGTGGAACTTCTTGGTCACCACACTCTATCTTGCCACATGAGGTTCATATGGAGGAAATTCTGGTTCTGGCCACACTCTGCTTCATGCGAGCTGGGAATGTGATTCTCATGTGTAGGTTTCGCGTACTTAAAAGTTTTTCATTCTCGACATGCAGTCAGAGATTAAAAGAACCTCGCAATTGCACGCTTCCTTCAGGTCTGAGCTCAGGTCAAACGAAGGCACCCACTGTGCTGCCATGGCGCCAGCTCGCATTTGCCACAAACAGCTGTGAAGAGCTTCTCGCCAACGAGCAAGGCAACAGCACCACCACAGCCGTCCTGGATACTAGGCCTCAGTAAGGGCACACGCAAAGCGGTACTTGTTTCATTGCCTTTTCTAAGTAGGCATAATTTTGAAGTAATTCTGACATATGAATTTTCCCATATAGGACAACATTAGACAACCCACACCAAGCAGTCCTGAACAGCTGGTCTGTTGATGGCATGTTTCTGGCAAACAGATGCAAACAGTTGCAGAATTTGCAGTTGAAGCTTTGCATCCTTAGATATATTTAGATATTATAGATATTCTGAGGACCCCAGAGTCATTCGTGTACAGTCGCCGCCAGTCTTCCGCCCAGCGGCTGGTTTCTGAGCACTTCCTTGTCCAAGTCTTCGAACGCCTTTTTCAGGCAGGCCTCGGCTAGAAAGCAGTGGCAGTTTTGTAGCTACATGTAGCTACTATACTAATTGATATGCAAATAATATGCAAATAATATAATTACAGGTAAAACATGGCAAAACAAGGTAATCAATCCAAAATCCACTCCAAAATCCTGAGGCAAGGACCTTTAAGAATGTTGCATTCTCATAGCCCTGATTTGGCAGCTGCAGCGGTCTCAACATCAGGCTTTTCACGGAACATGAACAACAAGATCTGGTTCCCTTACCCTTTCAATAGTAGTTGTGGCCGCTTTGCAAACAGCGGTGCCAAAGGAGATGTTGAAAAGGATTGACTGACTCTTCAATAAACTGTGAGTGGGAGGACTGTGTATGAAGACCGAAAGCAACACTGACCGTACGAAGTGCGATATCGGGCTTTATCACCGTCACTCATTAGAAAGTCTATGTCTAGGTTGGCGTCTCTAGTCGACCAATCATATCACGGAAGTATCTCCATGATCTGCATCACCTTCTGATCGACAACTTCACCATCAGGCATCCCCAGCCGGTCGCTTCCAGTGAATCCTTTGATAGTGTCATGCAAAAAAAAAAAACTCAATCAATGGACAGATCATATCAGATCATCAGTTTCCCAATGCTTCCCATATTTTGATGATAAACAATCGCAATTCGTCATGCTGGGTCGAGTGGGCCTGTGGAATTGCTGACATGTTCCGCAGCAACTTTGGTAGCAAGGTCTTGGCGCAGCATTCTGCGGCCATGGGGCCAGCTCCCTGCCCAGGGTCACAGAAAAATCCAACTGCTGGCTTATGTTTTATCCACCATAGCATCTATGTCCCATGGTCTATCCGCCATATTTATCCATATTTATCATGTGTTTATCTATGTTTGGAGATGTTTGGAGTGCTTTAGTTTGTTTGCCGAATGCAACATAGTAACATAGTGGAATATATTGACATATCACCAGATGCCAATGTGACAACCGAATACGACCAAGCTGTTCTGGCTGCTCCTCAGCGGAAGATTGCCCATCGAAGAGGGCAAAGAGCTGCAACGGGGCTTTGTTCCTGAACTGTGGCGAAAGGTCCCAACAACCTGGAAGTGCTACAGGGTGGTAAACGCGGTACAGGTCTCTAGAAGATTAGGTTTATCATGATTTATCCTTGCCGGCTGCCAGCAAAATAATCCAGCGTTCATTCTCTACTAGACGGTGCTTTCCTTTGCAACCAGTCAGCGGCATCATCATCATTATCTTGAGTAAGAATCTTGAGTTTGACGACCAGAAAGACTTCCCAATGTTTAAGCGCCATCTCAACTATGTAATATTCTCCCAAAGAGTCGCCACATGTTGAGTCGAATCATCCTATACCGGTGAGACCGCAAGATGTCACGGCCAAACCATGCAAAACCCATCATGATTCATCAACGGTACTGGTGTGCACAGGGAGTTCTACATCAATGGTTCCAGAGCTGGTCCCGTGGCGGCTTCATAGCTAAGCATCTCAAAAAGCCCGGTGGTTGGCAACGAGATTTTGGATCGGGCGGCCACTTTCCTGGGCTTTTCCGGAAAGAACATCGGGGAACATCAGGGAACATCCCCAAAATGATATTGACATAACTCAAATATTCTCAATGCGCTTTCAATGGTTGAGTCATGTCAAATCTAATATATCTATATAATCAAATCTTCAAATCTGAAGGGTTTTATGCGGTTTTGCGTGTCATTAATGTGGTGCCCAGTCTCCGCAAATCCTTCACAATGAGATGCCTCACCAGGTTGTACTCCACCCTGGCGCAGGAGCGTGAGGAAACATGTCCAGAATCAAAACGTTGCCACTTCCCGGCCTGCCAAGACTCACTGCATCCACCACTACCCTGAGGGTGGCTGCAGCTTCTTCCTCTTCCTCAGCAGGCAGTTCGAGACAGTAATTATTTCATGTGGAGCAAGCTCATCCCCGTGTCCATCACCCCGAGCGGCTCCAAACATGCAATTCTTCCAAGGTGCTCGTTGCTCTTTGGCTTGCAATTCCTTTGCCTCGCAGGGTGGAAATCATTGGAAAATTGGGAAGAGTGAGATCATTGAGCTATTCTGATGGCAAACATCTTGAACCACCTGGCGTGGAAGAACGAGAAAATCCGGTAGATACTGTATAATAAGTTCAACTTCTTCAACAAACTTTGCGCGGAGGTACCGGCATCAATTGCCTCATCCAAATGCCTTTCCGTGTGGCTGTTCCGTGATCCGGCATTTCAAATGTATGTAAATTGATAACATTTTAGTCATCCCCAAACGGTTTCTGCATGCATTGCTAGTTACTGCTAGTGGCTCTTAGTAGTAGGAGACCAGCTAAGGCAAAGAGCATCAAACAGCTGCGGTGAGAACGAACGACGAAAACTGCTCTGCCTTTTCCCCTCTGGACACAAACGTCACTTTGTTGAATCCCCTGTCCTCTTGGACAAATTTGCAGCTCGCTGTGTGAGACTTCCCCCTGTGCCGTGTCACTTGTGTCACTTTGGTGGCAGGGTTTTCTTCACTGTCCCATCTGCGAAGCACACCTCTTCAGTTCCATCTGAGAAGATCTTTTTGGTCGTCCCATTGGGAAAGCGAATCTCCTTGGAGCCATCCAGGCTGTGCCGCTCTGTCTGGCCGTCACTGAACTGGTAGAGCTCAGTGCCGTCTGTCAGAGTTGTTTGAACCGCCCCCGTGGCACGGTAGTGGTACACAACGACGCCGTCTTGTTGGATCTCCTTCAAATCTCCATTTTGGAACATCACGGAAGTTTGACCATCTGGCCACATCACCTGGGCGAGGGGTTTGCGGAGGAAATGTGTTCATAGTTTTGACTGCAGTCTGCCAGAACCATCCAGAACCAAGAATTGCGCACATTTTTTACAGAAGAGATGGCCATGCTGCGGCCATGCTCACAAAGAAAAAGAATAGACAATTTCAATCATTTCAGTAATTGCGTAGCCAAGTCACCTTTTTCAAGCCATTCGAGAATTCAACCTCCCTCCGACCATCTGCAAAAATCCGCTCAATGCGGCCATCCAGTTTGCGGGTCTCGCGAACGTCAGTCTCCCCATTGGGAGCCGCTGCCACTTGCGCAACAGGAAGCTGCGATTTGGGCGTGACGCTTGAGCTGCGCTTCTCATTCTCCACGGGCGTCGAGACTGGAGCTGCATCAGCTCGACTATCTCGACCTGCCAACTGCCGTGCTGAGGTGCTGTGGCCAGGGCCACTGGGGCCGGGGCCGCTCGGGGGGCCACTGCTGGGGCTGGTGGGGCCCAAGCTGCCAGCCCGGCGTGTGCGGGCAGAGATGCCTTTCTTGGCAGCAGCAACTTCCTTGAGCCAGCTGGCCTGCTGTGTTTGAGCAGCTTGCTGGTTAAGGCGTTGCACCTCATCTTGAAGCTCAGCATTTTTGCGGGTGAACTCGGTGACTTGTCGCTGCAAACGATCAACAGTCCGTTGCCATCGTTTCTCCTTCTCTCGCATCTCTTCTTCAAGCTGCTCTGCTTTGTCAGAGAGACGTTGTCGCTCTTCTACAACCTCGCGCTCCTCCCTGAGCTGCTGTCGTTGACGCTCGGCCACTTCAGCTAGGCGCTTCCTCTCCTTGCGCAAGGCAGCCCGCTCCACATCAAACTCTGCATGGAGCGCTGTCCTCTCAGCTTCCACCTCTTTCCAGAGCTTCTCTCTCTCCCTGGCAATGTCCCGCTCTGCCTGCTTTGCATGTGCTTGGAGTTTCTTCAAAGTTTCATTCTCCTTCTCGTACTTTTTCAGTTCCTCATCCAAAGCTTGCAGCCGTGCCTTTGCCTCAGCCGCCTCAGCCTGTTCTGGAGGCTCGCTTTTGGAGCCCTTTCGACCTTCGGAGCGGCTGGCTGCACCTGAAAGGCTGCCATCGCTTGGTGAAGTTCGGCCATACAAAGTGGTGAAAGCATTGCCACCTTCCCAATGGGGGCTTCTGGCATTTCGTTTCTGGGCACTTGATGGACCACTAGATGGGGCTTTGTGGAAGTACGACCTGACAATGTCGGATGTGGGCGGTTCTCCTTCATCTTCCTCTTCATCGTCCACTTGAAGATGCACATCATGCATGTCGTCCACGTGGTCAAGCCCACGGCAATCCCAGGGCAATGAATCGTTGAAGTCCTGCGGTAGTTCACCGTGAAGGGAACCATGAGTCCAAAAAACAATGAATACAATTGAATACAACAATGAAACAATGAAAATTATCTCACATTCATTCAGAGTCAAGTTCATCTTCAAGAGGGGTGCAGTAGGGAGAAAAGATAAACACAAGAAAAACAACACTGCTTAGGCCTTGTCATCCAAAGGTGACGCAACACTGCCTGTTTTCTGTGAAGTTGCCTGCGCTTGGAACGAGAAATCATGTTCTCGTGCAGGTGCAGGCAGGGCATCAGCAACGTGAAACTCTGGTCGGAACGGCTTTCGAGGTTCTCTCTTGGGTGCTGAAGCAACTGCCTGAGTTGGAGCAGCTGGAGATGTGCTTGCAGGCTGCCTTTTCACTGCCAATGGGCCAGGATTTCCAGGCAATGTGGACTTTGCCCGGGATCCTTTTTTCAGGAAGGGTCTTTTGGTGGCTCCACTCTTTGCGTTCCCATCCTCTGGTGTTTCTGGTGTCTCCGGTGTCTCCGGTACCACAGCTGGGGCTTCAGATGCCACGGCAGGGATCTGGCCCTTGCCGCTGGGCAGCAGAACGCTGTTCCCGTCAAGAAGGCCTCCTTCATCTTCATCCACCAAGTCTTCAGGTGGAGTACCCTGCTTGACACCCATCCGTAAGCTAGGGATGACCCAAAGATCTTTGGCGAATTCCGCGTCCCTATTGGAAGCAGGGAGAAAATCCACATCATCACCTTCAACATCTTGGAACTCTTCTACTTCCTCTTTCAATGAAGGTCTTTTGGTGGGAGCTCTGCTGCTGATGGCATCATCCGGCAAGGCAGTTGGTGCCTCAGATACCGCAGAAGGAATCTGCTGGCCCTTGCAGCTGGACTCTTCATCATCCTCATCGTGAGGCTCAATGGTGTAATCATGTTTGGCACCAAGGCCCAAGGCAGAAATGTCCCAAAGACCTCTTGTCAGGTGTGCATTGCCAAAACCTTCAAGAGCTTCTTGTTCATCAAGCTCTTGCTCATCAAGCTCTTGCTCATCCATTTCATCGATGTCATCGATGTCATCCTCGAGTTCTTCAAGCTCTTCTTCCTCAACTCCCTCATTTTCTAACTGACGGCGAATCGCAGCAAAGCTGAACTGTCCACTTGGACGGAAATTCAAATGACCTTCACAGTCGGTGTCAGACAGCAGGTCTTCCAAAGCTTCCATCGCTATCGCCGGGAATCCGAGCTCAAGAATCTCAAGACTTAGTTTGTCTTGTGAATCCTACTCAAAGTGAGGAAAACTCCTAGGTCCATCTTGTCCTAGTGTGACTTCATTTTGGATGGAGAATGCTGATCTATCATGATCTATCTGCAATCCTTCATGGATTGTTATGTGTCTGCTTGTATGGCAGCGACTTAAGATTGATGCAATGAAATACAATGCTACTTGGTGCCGCAGAAAAGCCCCCCGAGGCTCCTTCGAACCTATATACATGTTACACAGATGTAAACAGTACATGCATCTTGTCGCAAAACTCCAAGAAGACACAGGGTTTTGCACAATTTTGCAAACACTCCGATGCCACATTCCGCATGACCGCCGCAAGGCCTCCTCAACCTGCTGGAAGTGGTTTGGAATCTGACCTTGCTGCTTCAGCTTCCTGAGAGCAAATGGGAAGGGAGGGTTGAAGTTTATATGCATATTTTATATTATATATATATCTTTGCGTGTGTGTGTGCATTTTTCTCTAATATACATACAATTACAATCAATTACATACACATGTATGATTATGTATGCATATGTGTGTGTGTACTCTATATACTACCCCAAAAAAAAGTGAAAGGTCAACTGAGAAACACTTCCACAAAATTCCTGGCCGGGCCGGGCCCTGAGCTCCTTTCCAATCATTTCCACTGGGAAACAATCACCCACAAGGCTTGCGAATTGCCAAGGCTCCACAAGGGTGTTCCAGAGAAGCCAGCATTACTCGAGCAGAAATTCTGACCGGAGGAGCCTTTCGCCAGGTGCCGTTTTCCCTGTGACATCATTTTCCATCATCCCACATCCAGTGGTAGACTAACCAAATAATGAATACAATTGTGTGGAAGTATCTGAATGTGTGGGGAATAGCTCCGGGATTGCTGTGGCTATGTCATAAATCTTGATGTTCGCTGCCTCTGCAGCTCATTCAATCGACTCCCTCGCCCAATCAACAAGTAAACTGCTTCTCCGTGCACGCCTCCTCCACTCATGGCGAGGCGATCTCCGCAATAATAGGCCAACGGATTCTCTGGAGCCGACAGGATCCGAAGCACCGCGCGTGTGACTGTGTCTTGTGAAGTTCCGCGAAAAAGATCCTTTTTGCTGTTCAGGCAAGCAGTCTGAAAATAGCCCCCCCCACATCCCATGATCATCATGTATATCATGTTCCCATATGTTCCCTATTCAACGAGCCACTTCCTCAGCTCCCAACACCGATGAACAGAGTCCGAGCAGGTTGCGCCGCAGGCATGGCCATGGATGCTGGCCCATGCAGCCCATTGGTTGGAGGCCTGCATATGAGCAACGCTTCAAGATAGCGAACAAATCGAACAAGTTGTAAATAAACAACGTCAGCAAGATTCGGCAAAGGCCCGGGGACAACTGTAAATGCATCAGCAAAAAAAGGGTATAGATGTAGAGTAGCGGCAAAGCAGCCATGCGTCCTCGCAGTTTTCTCCTTGTGGAATGGCGGTCTTAAAGCTCAATGCAACAAAATGTCTTTTGTTGGAGGTTACGATTGTTGAAAGGACCATTTGTTTTGCCGTGCAAACAAGGAGCAAAAGGCGAATCGGTTTTTGCATTGACAATGCCAAAAAAAAACTCAACTATCCGTTTGACTGGATGGTGCTCAAACATAACAGCCAGGGAATGCTCATCCACATGGGAACACAATGACCTTCCCTTGCGCCCTTACGAAGTCTTATTGACAATTCTTGTTGGCTGGATCCCATGCCTCACCGGAACCGCAGGAGAGGTAGCAAAGGCCTCATGCTTGGCTCAATGACATGAAAATCCAAGAAGAAATACCCCAATTTCGGCCCATTGAAGTGCAGTTTTTGTTTCTGGGGAAAACATGGGAAAAGCAACACAACGGCAAAATGAGTCATATCATTTGCAAAGTAGCTGGAGTCAACTCGTAGTTAAGGCAGTTAGGGATCTAGATCCCCTTTGATCCCATTGGTAAGGCAGCCATCAAATTCATAGCTTACCATCAGGTTGAATTGTAAATTCTCCTACAATATGGCAGCCAGTTTAGAGGACCAAACCATTCGTCGAACCTGTCGACAAACAATCGCGGTGGAGACACCTGAGGAACCTCTGGCCAACGCAGGCCGCCATTGACGGCATTGACGGCAGGCCGATTCGGGGGGCTGCCGCAGTACATGCCAGACCCCTTGATCTTCCTAGGAAGGAAACGAATTGTGGTGCTACTGAAAGCTTGTGCTAGCAAAGATCTGAGGGCCACATTCAGTGCATGAGCTTCATTTAGTCCTTTGGCCATGTTTTCCCTCAACCAGTGAAGCAACATGAAGTAACATGAAGTAACCTGTAAATGCCGCGAAAGCCAGGTTGTTATTTGTTCCCTTACCTCTCTCGTTGGAAGCCACATGAATGAGATTCACGATGACCTGGACACAGTATCAGACTGTCTCTGTTACAACGTTGTCCCAAGCTTGGCTGAAACGCCTGCGAAGAACAAGACCCTGGGTGAGTCGAAGTCGATACCAATGACATCTAGACTGCAACAAACCCAAGAGCAGACCACACACCACTAAGATCCATTTGCCCAACTTCTTTGGGGGTTGGAAGGTATGAAAGTCACTTTGCTTTGCATACACCACAAAACGTGGTTCTTCTTTCTTTTTTGCCACATGACTTTCTCCGAAGAATTGCTTTCAGCTGAGTCTCCTTGAGCCATTTTTTCGTCTACCAGCAGACCACTCGAAAATATCGCTACCACCAGCTTCGTAAGCTGCTGGTTGCCATTGTTTTTCAGCTTCGTCCCGACTAGTCTTGGTCAATCTTGACCTATCTTCTTGGACAGCATGCGCACCAGGATGCATGTGAACAGCAATTGCAACCAACAACTCAGATCAGCCACGAACCAAAGGAAAACCGACCAGAGATTCACAGCATTTTTGCCAGCTCACTAGTCAGCAATCAGCTTCTGCTGCCTGCACACAGCTATAAGTAAGGCAACTTGCGACCTAGTGAGCATAGCAGCTCAGATCTGTTCAGAAGGGGTTCCAACGGTTTCCAGCTCATGTTTCAAACAAACCATGTTCTCTGCCAGGTTGTGGACCAAGTTGGGGTCACCCAGGGCTCCTGGAGACAATTGCGAACCTCCTGGAAGACCTCAGAAGCTGAGTTTTCATGAGAATTTCATGATCGCTCTGAACTGTTGGATATTTGTATCGAAAATTTGAATGTCTAGTCTTCAGGCCAACAGTGGCTAACCAAAGTTGAGTTCTGAAATCAATCAAACAACGAACAAACAACGACAAACCCTCTTGAAGGGAATGCTTCTGACTTTGCAGGCCCTTTGTTCAATGGGAATTGCCAGGGTCCGAAAATGGAGGTACCATGCCATATAAAGCCGTATTTATTTTGGGGATTTTTTCTGGTCTTACATTGCCCTTAATTACATAGACCTTATATATGGGTAGCCATATATCCTTCAAGGTTCCTGAAGTGGCCATTGATTTGTTACAGTACATCATGTAGTACAATATGCATTGCACTGATGTCATTCCAATCCACAGCATTTCAGTATAGGGTCCCCCAGAGGTGCTGCTCGAATCAGAACTGGGTTCAACCCCCTGACTTGAGTCGGGAATATTACCATGTAGGAAAACCAGGTCCCCAGAGAAATTTGAAATTCACCATGACTATGAACTAAATTGAACTAAAACATACTACGAGCATGGCACTGACTGGTGGAGCAATGGGCTCATGTCAAACACCTCAAACTCAGCATTACTGAGGCGCTGACATCATCTGGGGAGTTGTTGCCATTGACCTTCTGCAACTGGCCCTCCGCTTTGAAAAAGTCCAGAAGTGGATCAGTATCAGCTTGAAACCTTGGTGTCTCAGCAATGAGGATGACACATAGTATGACTCCTCACTAGAGCACAAAATATATGAAATTAGTCACAATAATAATAATAATATTCATAAATATAATATTTATAAATATAATATACTGTGTGTAACCTCTGTCTATGTGTAACTCAACTCCACTCCAGTCATTTGCATTCGTTTGTTGCGTTGCCCAAGTTGCCCTCCCCGGTGAAGCGAAGCAACGTATTAAGCCGCTTCTCAATGACTTCCTCCTCATCATCCACACGACCGGAGCTCTTTGCCCGACCAAGGAGGCGCTGTCGCATCTCTTCTCGCTCCACCTGCGGTGCAGGAAGCACCAAATGGGGAGGGCTGAAGGTCATGCAGCACTTGGAAGAATCTGGATATACGTCCTGCAAAAATCACATGCCTGGTCCTGATACTGTCATATCTGTCATTACTCTCATGGATTTCATAGACTTTCATAGCTTAGGTTGTTGAGATTTGTTGAGGCCTCATGCAACTTGGGGTTCCACCCAGCCTCAAGGCTGATGCAGCAGAGCAACTGCACCTTGCTACTGAGCTCGGCTTGAAAGCCCCTGCGCTGGCGCCGAGCCGCTGGCGAAACGGCGTAACGGTCTCCCAATCCGTGGCATACCAACAGAGGCAACAACCGCTTTCCGAGAACCAAATCTGATCGAAAATCAGACAAGCCACAAAAAACATCTGAGGTAGCAGCCTGCAGTGACTGCTATATCGGCTATATCCGCAATGCTCCCAACTATCTTGTCAGATCTTGTCAGCACGCTCAGGGTTCACGCACAAACTACATAACATGATGACTTCGGGATCCTTCGGATGCGATACAACTATGATGCAAACTTGAAAGAGTAGTAAGCTCAAGTGGCAACTCTGGATTTCTGGTTACTACAAATGTTTCCAGAGGACATTTAGGGGATGTGCGTGCCGAAATCAGCTCAAATCAGTGGCGGTTCATCCCTGGGCCGGCCTTAGCTGCTCCTCCGAGCGAGGATAGCCATCCACCACAAAACGTGCAGCAGGGCCATCCTTCCAAGCGCCTGGAGCTGTGGGGGCCTGAAATGCTACCAGCTGCTGCAAGCTGCTGCCAGCTGCTACCATGGTACTACCATCGTGACGATGCCATGCTGCGGTGTCACGCCTGCTTCTCTCATCGCCTGCTCTAGTAGCTTGGCGATCACCTGGAAACCCAAACAATCTGGAGCAAAAATCTGGCTCTCTTTCTCTTGAAGATCTTTGCGTTTTATAATGTTCTATAATTAATGATCTATAATGTCCATTAATGTCCATTAATGTCCTACATCTTCTAAGCTGATATCCGCAAACATCCTGGAACACACGTATGCTTTGGAGATGTTATGAGGGCAACACTTCGCTGGGCACAGGCTTTGCCGCTGTCATTGCCTCCTGAGTTTTAATCAACGACACACATGCTCTTCCGATCATGTGGGGGGGGGGCCTTTGGCAAGGGCATGCAATGACGAAAGTCAAGTCTGCGGGCATAGTATAGATAGCCGAACTAAGGCATTGAGCACCCAGTGTCTCTTGATGTCTCTTGACTCATTGGCAATTAGTCATTGGTCTTGCTTCCAGCTCTGAGAGCGTGAGAGGGCCCATCCTGCAAAACGGTTCCCTTTTTTATTTCAAACTTTGTTGGAAGAGGCTGCGTAGTAATCACATGTAATCACAACAGGACAATTAATCAGTAACCACAATTGAGAAATCTGGTAACGGCTTGCTGGAAACGTCATGAATGCCCACAGTAGCTACCAAGCAGAACCCATCCACCAATCAGCTCGTCCTCAATCTCCTTTGCCAAGGTCGAGCCTTCTCTACTCCTTTCCTGCACAAGTTACAATTGCATGCCCCCAGCCATAGGAGGGCAACACACTGCGAGACCGGCACTCCTGGCGCAAGAGTTCGCCGGCACTCAAATGAAGGAAACCCAATTCCTTTGCCGCCAGCTCCTTAGCAATTCTTGCAATGCTGATGCATCCTGATACAGAAGTGCCCAAACTAGATCAAAAAAGGATCAAGAAAGGCATGAAGCACAACTCTGACACTTGTGCCTCCAGGGCACGCATTGGGTGCCTGCACCGCTCCGAGGGTGCATGACACAGCAAACTCAGTTTCCAATGCTGGACACCCCCAAGGCTCCCGTGTGCCTTTTCCACTTCCCGGACCGCCAATGACAAAGGCCACTTCTGGTTTGGTGCCTTCAACTGCTCGGAGCCTCCATGGTTCGCTGGCAAATGTTCAATGCAAAATTATTTACAGAATTTACAGACTCAAAAAATCTCAAAAACATCAAAAACCAACCTCGTTTCCCCTGTCCATCCAACATCATCCAACGGCACCACTGCCTTGTATGCGCTCTGGCACCAGCAAAGGGACGGGAATGGCTCGCAAAAGCGCGTCGCTCGCGCCCACATAGCCATGCAGTGCCCGCCGCTGCCCCACACCACGCCTCACACTCACAATGCCAGCGTCGAACATCTGGGTAGGCTGTGTGCAAAGCATCCAACTGCTCAAAAATATTCAGAAAACGTTAAAACCAACCGACCCCAGGAACCATGCACTCTCTGCTCGGGTTCCTCTCTACACCCCCCCGCTGCAATCCAGCACAAGAACTGTTGGTGCCTTCCATTGCAGTTGTGGGTGAGGAACTTTTTGACCAGAGTGACAGGAGCTTGAAGCTGGTGCACCTGCTGGCTGAGCCGCAATTGATTCTGGCTTTGTGATGGTAGAAAATGACATAAAATGACCAATCATTGTGCCTGCAGTGATATGGATATGATTCGGTAACAGCTGGGTATCCACGTGATTTTCTATACGTACCATTATTAATTGTTTTTCTCTGCATAAATGATGGTGGACGCAACCCGCCCCCAGACTGCGCCTCTGGCAAAGCTCACCATCATGCCATTTGGCTTAGCACCAATTATACTGGTGCCAAGGCATTGCATCAACGCCATGGGATGTTACAGCTCCCAAGTTTTGCCAACAAAAAAATCAGTTGCTTGAGCAAAGCATGCCACGGAAAGGGCAACAGGTGCTACGAGGCTAAGTTACATATCGCAAGAAGCCATCAAAAGACGAATGCACTGAAGACGCATGTAATCATGTGCGCCTCAAAGGCTAAAGACATGAACAAAGGCAACCGCCCGGGCAGTGTCCTACTTTTCTCTCGCTTCTCGAAGTTTCAATTGTTTCGAGTTGGAAACCGCCGTGGCTTTGCAGGTCCCATGGAAGTCCCAGGTGCCACACAAGATTCAGCGGCAGAGTCTCCCGCTCCATGCGCTCGCTGGCCCAGTGGTTTTGGGCCGCCGCCGCAACCGGAAAAAATGCGGAAGAGGGAGGCCAAAGAAAAGGGAGTCATAGGCCATTGATATAGCTGAGTTTGAGATCAATTTTGCACGGTTTGCACTGTGTATTGGAATAACACAAACTCGTACAAACGCTACAGTAACTGAGGGGAAAAAAATGGAAACGACATGGGGACAGTTTGAAGTTCAGAAGCAGGCCATAGATCACCTATGACTCCTTTCTCAACTCCAAGCGAATTTGGGATGATCATGGCATGCAGTTTGCGCTCGGAATGTGCCCATGATAAGAGTCACGCGAGTCACCGAGGGGTCCACGGCATGTCAGACAGAAGCAACTGTCAAATCCTTTCAAACCCGAGCAACAGAGATAAATACTCAATAGTGACTCAGCCAGTCAATGAATGTAACTTGACACCCATCCGATTGACAATTGCTGAATTGAAAAAGTATATAATCTCAGCTGTACATATACCAAATACATATGTATAAAGCCAAAGAACGGCCTTTCACTGGCCTTTTTCCCTGACTTTGGGCCCCGGATGCATTCCAACAATCTCTTGGATTCAGCCAACTTGGCACTGTGAATCAGCACCATCTCTTCACCACAAATGGGTGTGTCTGAAAATAGTGTACCCCTAAACCCAATGGTTAATGATCATTATCCCTATTAAATGGCTATAATTGGGAATATACCCTATTTTCAGACAAACCCAAATAGAACCTCATCTTCTTGACTGATCTGAGGAATGCTTCACAGGACCTTCTTGTACAATGCTACCACCCGCCTGATCAGGGATCAGCCTGGCCACCGCGGGTTGAATCCTCTGGTATGACAAAAATTCAGCTATAGATTTTGTTCTTGGCCTCTAGATGCCTCTATCAACCTTAGAATAGCTACGAGTACACTATGTCTCTTTGTTTCTCTCTAGCTAGCTTCGCAGGGCAAAGGTTTAGAAAATACACTCAAGGTCACGGACGTGCGCGCGGCAATCTTTCTTTTTCTCCACTGAAGTGGGCAAGTCTCGAGAGCTCCTAAGCTTTGGGAAGGAACGTCAATGGGGAGTCAACGAATTGGATTTGGGTGCAGCTTCCTATGACCACGTTTGACTTTTACTTAGGTCAGGTCATGCCAGACATCGCCAGACAGTCAACACGATTGTAGTTGCTCCATCATTGCCACAGGACGAGCACACGTTTCTACATGTCATACTATTTTATACATTTTTATACGTGTCTGTAAGGGTCATCTCCTAACTTCCCACTAGGGTCCCACCGAGTCTCTGGCTCGGCTAGTCCGAATCATCTCCATCAAGCCTTTCGATGTCGTCACGACCCACCTCCATGGCAGCTAACCCGGAAATGGAGAAGAGTCCACTGGATGGATCAGCAGCTGATCAGCATTGAACAAGTGGCGACCAAGGCTACAAATGCTACAGGAACCTCCCACCTCGTCACATGGCTCCCAAACGCGCGATAGGCGCAAGACTGGATCACCACCTTGAAAAAGGATAGAACAGAAGGCAGTCCATCAACCAGTGCTGCAACGATCCGCAAGTCCATTGGACATATGAATGGCACACAAGAATACTTGTTCACTTTCATACCATGCACAAATTAGGATCGTCCTGTATCGGTAGTGAGGAATATGTTTCATTCTCAGACTTTGAGGCGACTCATGCGAAACAGGGGTATCGACATAGGGTTGTCCCCTATAGGCTATTGAAGGTTGTGCACACCCCTCAGCAAGGCCCAAGGCGAAGCAAAACTAAATTAGTATTACAATAATTTTTTCGGTTACTCATATGTTTCAACTGTTGACGTCATCAGAGTTGGCACCCTCCTCCTCCTCATCCTCCTCATCATCATCATCATCACCACACCTCATGTAACCTATATGAAATCTCACATCAACATGTTCTCCAAGAACATATCGTGGCCAACACTTTTTCCTCACCATGCAACATATACGTAACATTCTATTGGGAATCCGGTGGCTTCGTGCCTATGTCCAGTGACCCAAGTGCCATAGGTCGCCACAGGTCCACAATTATCAGCAAAAATCCCAAGTGCCACACCTTCTTATGGCATCTGAGTCCTTATGAATTCTTATGAATTACTAGTGACCGTCTCAAATACTGTAATCATCAGCTTCAGTGTGTCCCATGACCAGCTTCAAGTCTGGCCACGAGGCGGCGGTGCTGCTAAAACGTGGCAGCTGCAGAGGCACAGGTCCACACCCTCTTCAGGCCAAAGGATTTGGCACGAAATGCGTCCCGTGCCTGCGCATACCACATTGTGGCACAACTATACATGATAGATAGATAGATAGATAGATAGAGATAGATATAGATAGATATAGATAGATATAGATAGATATAGATAGATATAGATAGATATAGATAGATATAGATAGATATAGATAGATATAGATAGAT
>Ga0126342_10003700_pt1 | contig 25514 bp, 37 predicted proteins | sample Cyp1metagenome_FD_92528 | JGI IMG/M metagenome (GOLD analysis project Ga0126342, IMG submission 92528) | Coral microbial communities from Lord Howe Island, Old Settlement Bay, Australia - Cyphastrea 1 metagenome | ecosystem: Host-associated > Invertebrates > Cnidaria > Coral ... | reverse complement strand
GTTATCCTGTGATGATGCAGTGAAAATGCCGATTCATAGAGTCATGTTTCACTTCCAGGATTCATGGTTCCTTTCAGCTACAGGATCCAGCATGCTCAGATTGACAAGATGATTAAAGAAGAGCTTGCAAAGCAGCTGGCAATCCAGGTGCTGCAGCACGGGTTTCGTAGCTGCTGCATTGGGGGCCTTGGTTTCGGACTGTGTGACATTTGAGAGTCTGAGAATTTGAGAAAACTCGCATTCAATGTCTACGGGCATTGCGTGATAAGCGGTTTGGCAGAATGCATCCGATGTTCTGTTTCAATCAAGTTTCCAAACTTTGATATTTCTCTGCTCATTATATGCCCTCAGACCTAGTCATGAAGACTGGAAGGCTGACTACCACCGAGTTGAGAGAGAACAGTTGGTGCGACAGAACGAAGAGCTAAGCGCTCAATTGGAGCAACTGAGAGTTGGTGCTGTCCTTAGCATCAGTTGCCGTCCTGGGCATCTAGGCGACTCCTGTTCGCTCTGTTTGCACGAAGAGCCAAACGCATCACATGTGACGCATCATGGAGGAAAATCATTTTGAAAAATGCACATCTACAGAGTGGCCAGAAGAGTGTCACACAGGCCCATGAAGCAAACAGGCCGTGTGCTGTTTTCGTGCGGCATCTTTCAGGTTCTGAAGCCTCGTCGGTCCCACATTTCCAAGGCTCCGGTTGAAAAAATCACCGATTTTCAGAGGGTGCTGTGTGGTGAGGCATGGAAAAAGCGGCTCCAACAAATGGGGAATGCTACAAAGGACGATCATGATTTGCCATTGCTTTGTGTTTTTAGGGTATGCCCTGCTCGCACAGGTTCACAGTGAGACAACGGACCTTTCCAGTACACCGTTGAGTCAGCGTGATGTGCTTGGTGTGAAACTCCAACGACACTTGTTGAAGAACCTTTGGAGCACCCTCTTCCCTGTGAGGGTTGGGCGGCGTTGCATGATTGAGTTTAATCGTTTGAAAAACAGATCACTATGATCACAGACCGTCACAGACCCATTTCAATCATTTCAGAAGTATCTTCCAAGAAACGGATGAGCCCCCGGACCCCCTGAACCGGCCCTGAACCAGAGCTTTCCGCTGTAGACAGTGATCCCTTAGGCCCTTCAGGCATCGCCGTTGGGACTGTACAGCAGGGTTCACATGAGTGGCAAGAAAAGATCTTGCAGTAGGCCTGTTTAAAAACTTAAAAGCATAGAGGTTGGTGAGGAATAGTCCCATTTTGAAATTGGAACCATGAAGATGATTTCTTGATGTTTTCGTTCCGCATCCTGTTTTGAAACAGACCTCGGAGGCCAAAGGGCTGAAAGTCATGCCTCTCACAGTGTGACGTGCCAACGGCCAAAAATGATAGGAGCAGCAACTTGATCCAGTGACATGGCAGAGATGTCAGGGACACCGAAGTTGAATTTGCTAAATCATGTTCTTTTGTTGTCTTACTTTTAAGGACAATAAGTTCTTTTTATTTGATCGAAGATGCTCCTTTGATCCTAGAGTTCGGAAAGATCCAGGTTTTGTATGGTTTTGTCGCTTTGCTGTTCACTGAATGATCTCAGAACCGGTTGAACCTTACAGCAGCCGCTATCCTGCCCCCTTGCATGTTGCATCTTGCTTTTGCAAGCTTCGGACCATGCGTTCCGGCCATTTGCAGCAGCTCAAAACATATCTCCAGTTCATCAGCTCATTTTACGAGGCTTTAAGATGCCATATTTCAAGCATGAGAGACCGCCTGTCGTACGAGTTTATCCACATGGTGAATACCCTACACCTCATTCATGGTTACCAAGGTCACGAAGGTTCCACTTTTCACACTTTCTTCACAACTTTCCATTCATAGACTGTGCACACACGGACGTAGCAACCATTTCTGTCTAGCTTCCTTGTGCACATCCAAGTGAATGCCTCCTCAATGAATAACTTGTTCGTCAGTTGCAACCTGAACTTACATGTGCTCTTTCCATTCCGTGTGAAACCATCCTACGCTCATGCAGAAGAAGCTCAACAGAATCCGATTTCACAAAGAACTTCTTGTGGCCCTTCCCGCCATGAAGCAATGCAGCACCTCCCAGGTACAATTCTTTGCAACTGGTGAGCTGGTTGAGTCCTTTGTTCAACAAATTGTTTGTATAACACATTTATTGTCGATCTCCTTGATTTCTTTGCCAGTGTGATATATTAGCAAGGAGATCGACCCTTTTGAGCGCAGAAAAATGAGAAATGATGCCAATGATGCCAGTGATGTCCTGCAGATTCAAATATAATTCCATGTTTCGTCATGTTTTGTCTGCATCTTGGACATATGTAAGTGATATGTATTTTGTATGTATCTTATATGTCAGTGATACTAAGTGATCATGTTTGCACAATGCCATCCCAATCATCATGATGTGCCATCAGGATGATGCAGATTCATCGGAGGACCACACAAATCAGTGGTCTTCAAAGCAGTACAAAGCAGCTAGAGTTCCAGAATATATGGAAGCGTTTGCAAACAGATAGGCTAGGGAAAAATGCTGAAGCTATTTTTTATTGGTAGGACTCCTGCCTGGAAGTCTTGCGTTGCTTTGACAGATTGCCTCCTGCATTTGAGAATCAGGATGAGCTAGAAGAGGAAGAAGAGGAAGATGAGGAAGATGAGGGGGAAAAGGAAGAGGACGATGATCCAGAGGATGAGAAGGAAGAAGGTGAGATAGACGAAGACGAGAAGGAAGAGGGTGAGGATGAGGATGACGAGGAGAAAGAAGACGGTGAGATAGAGGGTGACGAAAAGGACGAGCACGATGAGCAGGATGATGATGCATCTGATGAGGACGAGGATGACGACGATGTCAAGGGCAAAGATACGGAAGAGAAGGACGAGGAAAGCTCAGAGTCCTCTAGCGACAAGAAGAAGGACCAGTTCACCGTTTAGGGAACCAATCCTTCCAGGGCTTCCGAAAGAGCAACCCCTTGAAACTTCAAGACGGTCCCAACACACCTGTAAACCCTATAAGGCCCATATCTATGCTGACATCATGTCTACTATATAATACATGTATCTAACTTATCTATATAACTATATCCTATATGTGTGTATATGTAATTACAGATACACACATGCACCTTTTCAAGGGGATGCTCGGCTGCCTTGCTTCGATTGGTTTACTGCAAAGAGTGACGGGGGAACATTTCAATTCTCTTCCAGATTTTTTGCGCCGAAGCCAGGTGTGTCGATCACAGCTAGTCAGGTTTTGTGCTTTCTGATCCTTTGTGTATAGCTCAGTCTTGATTGTTTAACGTTTGGCGTCACATCTATACCAAGCCTGATGTCATCAGGTTGGCCATTGTACAAGGACCAGTTTGGCAAGGCCAAGACACCAGTCTGTTGGCTACTCGTGACCCCGATTTTCTTCACTTCAGGAGACTCGCGTCCTGCTCAAACCGCGGGAGCGTTCTAGATCGCGGTCTGGACGTCCCAAGAAGGAGACCCCCACATCCCCTGACATCCCCTGACACTGGCCACTGTCACACCATGTCACACCAAATGTCATCAGATGTCGCCAAATACCTTGAACATCCTTGAACTACTGCCTAGTTTTCCGTACATTTTGCAGGATCGGGAGCGGAGTCGCTCCAAGAGGAAGCGGCAGGCACAAGAACGAAATAGAACGATTCTATACTTTGACATCTTTGACATTCACAGAAATGATGTTCAATCCTGTCACTGAACGATGCAGTTTCGCTTGAACAACTCATTGAACAACTCATTGAACAACTCATCAATTACACATGATTACACGAAGATTTGTACTGTACAGATTGTCTCTTGCCTAACTGTCGTTCATGCTTAAGTCCTTCGGGCACTGTTTGAGGCGAAGGCTTCACGCAGTCGGAGGGGTAAGAGGCACCTGATTTGGATACGTCTGAAAGAAACTCTCAGGTATCCTGCGAAGGCTAAGACTAATTATATTTATCCATATTTATCCAGTTCATGTTTGGAGAGAACTTGATTTTGAGACATGGCCCCACATAACCAGATATCCCAGTTGTGTGTACGCCCTCACCATTTGTTCCACATATAGCCGGATAAATAGATGGATGGATGAACATCTCATCATGATGTATTTCCGTCGGAACAACTCTGAGATTTCAGCTCCCAATGGGTCTGGCACAGACTTTGTGGATTCTCGGATTCCAAATTGGTCTGCTGATTCTTGAATGTCTCTGCTCAGGATGGGTCATGCAGAAATGCTCTGTGTCACAGCCTGTGTCATGAATCTATATTTTGATGGATTTATCCCGGATTGTCTTGGGTTGGTTTAGGCGATCCTCTAGCTCAAACCGGAAAAAGCGCAAGTCGTGCCTGCCTCAGTGACAAGTAGATTCTGCAGAAAATCGAGATACATTCTGCATATTTTGGATTTCTGGCTAATTTTGGGACCAGAGTCTCAGATTTGATGATAGCCTTCAGGAATATTCAGAGGTGTTACACCAACTGGTGATCTCATGACATCTCATGACATCTCTTCGTTTCCTTTGTTTCTCTTGGGCTCTGCACGTCGCCAGTCGGAGCCATCGGCGCAAGAGCCGCAGCCGCCACAAGAGCCGCGCCAAGCGCAGCGAGCGCAGCGAGCGCAGCGAGCGCAGCGAGAAGCGACGAGACCGTCGGAAGGCGCTGCGAAAATGGCGATGCTTTTTGGCTTTTTGGCTGAGGAAAAATGAAGAAAGTTTGTCAAATCAATTTCAAAAACTCATGCTTTTCGTTCTGGACTTGATGCAAGTGGATGGAGGTATGACGCAAACATGATAAGCGCTTTGCTTCTTTTCCTCTTTGGTTTATCATCAACAATGATCAACAATGGCAGGACCGGAAGCGACGCAGTTCGACATCGAAGGTGGGCCCAGAGTAGTTTTGCGGTTTTTTATTCCACCGGCTTTGGTGATCAGATGTTATCAGGGAGCAACATCCGTGGGTGCGTGGAGGATCGTAAGCGAAAGCGGAGCCGAAGTCGCAGCGTGCGACAAAGCCCAAAGAAGTTTGTAACAAAAGGCAGGGAGTCTTGGAAGCTACACTGTGATCTTAGAATATCTTCGAATCTCAGATGACATCGTCTAAGCATGTCTAAGCTGATAGCTATCAGCAGCTGCAGCTATCAGTCTGATTGAAACTGAAGGAATGAAAGCATTTGAAGATCCGAGGAGCCAGCACTCTGTCCATGTCTCGTGTTCGCATGACAACTCATGACATGCGGCACAAGGAGCCCCTCGCCTCCCAACCAGGCGCAGACAGATCTGTACTTGGAGGATCTTGGAATATCTTGGACGATCTTGGACGGGTGTGTCACGCTTCTACATGCTTTTGTGAATCTTTTGTGAATCTTTTGTGAATCTTATGGTCGTGTGTCATCGGTGGCATAGGTTATTCAGGGCTTCACGCGTCAACATTCCACAATAGAACTGCCCTGTGTCATGTTTGCTCTGTAGGTTACGGAGCCGTGGGATGGTTGTAGGATACAGCAATCACTGTCGCAATAGGAGCATACGTGGCTGCACTTTGCTTGTCATCGATTTTCTCCTTTTCACCCGTCCTGAAGCAAGAGTCCTCATGACTCTCATCACCATCACTCTTGTAGGTTTCCAGCTCACTTCAAACAATTTGCCATAGCCTACCCTTTGAGTCATTTACAAGTGGCTTTACCCAAGATCTGCCGAAGGTTTTGAGCATGTCACATCATTTCACATCATTTCATCATGTTTCCAACATTTTCCAACCCTAAACCCAACATTTTCCAACATCCAATCCTTTTTGCATCCACTGGCCATTCGTGCTGTGGCCACATCGTGCCAGGCCTCGAAGCCGGACGCCGGGGGACTGTCGCAGCTAAACTCAGCGTTGCACTCGTTGGAGGTCGGGCCAGTGGGGCCAGGGACAGGTCGGCTTTCTCCAGGGAGGATGGATCTCAATGGGATCTCAATGGGATCTCAATGGGATCTCAATGGGATCTCAATGGGATATTATGAATATATAACAATATATATATATATATATATATATTACCGTATTATATATATATATATATTATTATATGAATGGGATTTCAATGGGATCAAACTCATCAAGTTGCATCAGTACGTATCAAAACAAAGACTGCCAAGTTGAACACTGAGGCATTGCTACAGGAAGCACCGAAGGAGAAACCATCGGATCGGATGCAGAAACCAATGCAGATGCAGAATCAGATGCAGAAACCGGTGGATTTGCCTCAGCAAAAGTTAGAGAAGCCAGCGCCAGTGGTGCCAAAGCCGGCTTCCCTGGGATTGCCTAAAAAACCACAGGCAGGACACAGTGGGTGCGATTTCCAAGGGCAGCTGAAAATTCTGGTAAGCTTTCAACAGAACTTTGATGTGACCCACGTGACCCACGTGACCCACATTCCCAGCATTCCAAGTGCAGGTCTTGGATTGGAGGAGGCGTTCTACCACCGAGACCAAGCCAGCTCCGCAGGTGCCCTTTGGTCCTTTGGTCCTTTGGCCAGCCTCGGCAGCACGTTCGGGCGTGAACGAAATCATAAGGGGATGTCGGGATGTCAATGTTGAAACATGTTGGAACCAGGGCAGAACGGGCAGCGCACCTTGTTGTGCTATCGGATCTGTTGCGCAAGGGGTTTCGCGTGGGGTCACAGTGCCAAGGCAAGGAGATGAGGTTCCAAGGCCATGGACCATGACCAAACCCCAATGGTGCCCATGCTGTGGACATTTCCCCAGTTTCGGCAGGAAAGTCGTGCTGCAGGGACCCCAGCGTTGCGGTAACTGGGTCAGTTGATGGCAGATCATGGCGGGAAACTGTGTTGGGAGGAGCGTGACCACTCTGAAATCTGGAGAGCTCGGGACGGACATATTTCCTGCAGACTCAAAGATCTCAAGGATCCAAGGCATGTTTTCTATCGAATGTTCACCACGGATTTGGATTGGGAATGACAGGCTCAGCAAGACTTTGCCCTGAGAGCTCACGCAGGTGCCAACCGCGAGCAGAAATACTGTAGCATCTGTTGCTGTTTTTCCTATGGCCACAGCCACCATAGCTGCGGAAATTAGGTGTATCGGTGTATCTGAAATTATTACTCACAATGTTCCGCATGAGAAGAACAAACACATAGAAAAACTGGCTAATTAGTTGGAGGCCAGTGGTCTCAATCCAGTGCAAACATGTTGAACATCATCAGCCATAAGCCATAGAAATAGTGACAAAGCATGGACCATCATTGAATTGCAGGACCAAGGCTTGAACTTGAAGTACAACTCACACTGATACTCCTTCTAAGTTCTTAATGCTGTTGCACAGCACCACGAAAGCGGCGCACAGACAGACATCCAAACATCCGCAGCCCTTTTTGCTGATGTCAATTGCTGCACCGAAGAGTGTTCTTGAAAGCTATTTGAGCGTTTTACTTTTTCGAATGTAAAGCTAGGACTGGAAGAGCAGCCAATTCTACGTACGGCTGAGAACGCAAAAGCGAAACAACATGGATTACGAATGCACCGGCATACTTCATGCAGAAGAACCCCCTCCTGTCCAGCCAACGCCGCACATTTAGTCTTGCCAGAGATTTGATCGAACCTTTTCGCCTTGATCATGCCCCAATTTCACCGGCTCCTGGACCACCTGGATATGTTTCATTCGAGAAGCCGAAACAGGACAGCTGGCAGCTGCCCTGGCAGCGGCCCAAGCCCTTCACAATCCTGGCAACAAAGAGGCCGCTTGCCCACAGTGAAATGGGTGTCAATTGCGTCCTTGAAGGGATGACAGTAGATTCACGTAGATTCACTGATCCAACTTGAGTTACTGTAGGAAAAAAAACTAATGTTGCAGGAGTTATCATATCAAATATAGAATTATTATATACATAATGTTGTATGAATTATATTTATCTAAAGAAGACACATACTATTCATAGACATGTATCATATGAATTAATATGATATTAATAATCAATCATATGATATTCTGAATGTTCTGTTTGTCAGCTGTTTTTCTGATCAGGGGCTGTGCACATTTGCATCGCAGGTCTCAAGGAAGATCGCAGCGCTCCTGGAGCCTGAGTCTCTGTCGATCAAAATTCTCGATGTTTCAGTTTTGGTCCACAATCCTGGGAGGCTTGACTTTCCAAAAATGGATTTGGAGTAAATGTCAGTGGAGAATGTTGGAACGTCCAGGGATCCTCATGGATCCTCTTTGGGGTTGCGCTATGCTGGGCTGTTGCTGAGGCAGTGTCCAGCACTGACGGATGATGCTTGGGACCCACTTCTGCCTTTTCTCCAGCAATTCTAAAATTGCTTTTAGCCATCAAGGATTCGCACATGTTAGTTGTTATGGATCTTCAGCATCACCGTCAGCGAGTTGGGTCATACTGGCTTCATTTACAAGGGGCATTTGTTCACCCCTGGTGGTTGGAACACAGTTATTTCATATTATTTCACTCGAATGGGGGGGGGACATTTGGGGCAATTCCAAGATTTCCAAGGCTCTGACAGCACTCCGCTCCTTGGCCTCCGACCAGGCCGAATTGACAGATTTCTTTTTGTATTTCATGACTTCAGTTGAAGCATCTACCAGGTTCTACCATAGGTTCTACCATAGGTAAAATATGGATAGATCCCATCACTGTCCATGCCAGGTGATCCAAGTGTTAACTACTTTGGTCAGCAGGCTCGGAGATGCTGAGTGCACTTCCATGGACAGGAGAAACTGCCATGCCTCTCACTTGTGTGGCAGGAGAACGGAGATCACCGATGCATCGACATGGGCATGAATCTCAAGCTGTTCAGTTCTGAAGTTCTGAACTACAAAATATGCAACAATCAACTTCATACATATCAGACATTTGGATCAAACTTCCATGGACAACAGAAAATGGAGGTGCTCCCCCACAAGTTTCGGAATCAAGTCACATCAGTGAGGTCATTCACTTGATACAGAGCATGGGTGGCTGCGCACCGATGCAGGCAGTTGATCATGATGCACACGTTTCAAAACATGTGAGCGATATATCCAATGGCCAATGGCTTTCCTTGCTGGTTTGCGCAGACACCTGCAGCATCATCATCAGTGGTCAAAGAGATGTTGGAAAGGCAGGGTCTTGAGACAGTTTCGCAACATAGGCAAGGGCAGATGATAGAAGATGCCATTCGCAAGGCATTTGCCGAATTTGGCGAGTGCAGCGAAGTCCGTTCTGCTTCAGAATTCGGAGGCCCTTTGGACTTTCCCCAAAAATGCGGTGTTGGGATATTTGATCAGTTTGAGTCACAAATATGTCGTGCTGCGCTGGGATTTTACGATGCACTCATGCCGAGGGAGATGCGATTCGAATCATCCAGGACCACGCAAACCGCGGTGGATCTCTTAGAGAGACGATGAGAGACGGAGGGTATGCCGGGCATGCGATTGCGATCGTTTGCGATTGCTGCGTCTGTCGGTCCCTTGGAGGTGGAGATCCTTCAGATTCGATCTTCCAGGCTGCAACTCTTGCGTTGCAAGGAGGCCAGAGCACATCAGAGCACTAGCCGCACTAGCCATGAGTTATGACAGTTATGACAGTTATGACAGTTGTGTTTCGGCCGCAACTTTGCTTTTTCCTCGGCAATGTCTTGAGCTTTTGAAGGTGCGCAATGCTCTGGTATGGTGTATCCCATGGGCATGGATGCCTTTGGCATGATGGGTGGCATGGGCTGCGGCATGATGGGTGTCCGATGCTCAGAATATTCAGAATTGTGATGGAGGGTCCGAAAGATACAGAAACATATGCTTACAATATGCTTACAATTAATATCATCTTACCTCATCTCAAGAATCTTGAGTTTGTAGAATACACATGAATACACATGATTTCATTTGATATCTGCAATTTCCATTGATTCCAGTATGCACGTCTACAGGCACGCACACCATTACTATGATACTTTCATACGCCATGTTCTGATTTGCATTCCATTACATTCCACTCCAACTTCACTCACTCTCGACAGAACTGCTGCACTCAGATGATGCCTGGTTGCTTTGGCCAGGACTTCAGCTTTGGAACAAGCTTCGCATTCAGTGTAGGCAATACCAGTAGATTCAGTAGATATGTTGCAGCTTGTCAACACCAAGGTGGGATGATGCGAGGCCAAATGATGCCGATGGGAGGAGCGAAAACTGACAGTGACTTAAGCTCCAGAGTGGTGCAGATGTGCAGATGCCTGATCCAAACCGACTAACCGACAGAACTTGGGAGGATGCGGCATGATGGGCTGTGGCTGCGGAGGTTCCGGCTTTGAAGTGAGATAGCTCCACCTTCGTCTCCAGAACCAACAAGAGCAACAGCAATTAGTTTGGTTTTGCAAGAGGATGCAAAACTTTCACGGCAAACCTTTTGATTATATATTATATATAATTATAATCGTGCATTGAACCATACAATATCATACAATATCATACAATTAATTATACCATGAATCATACACTGTTCACCAAATCTGTCTCAGATGATCCATTGGGCCCGGATGGGCCCGGGCCCTGTGAGGTGCCATGAACTGTGGCTGTGGCAATGGCTGCAACGTCCAGGGCACAGCTCCAACAGCTCCAACAGCTCCAACAGCTCCAAGCAACGTGGTGCCTGCGGTGTCTGAGAATCAGCCGTTGCCTGCAACTCGGCTGAGATGGAGGTCAACTCGGATGGTCAACTCGGATGGTCAACTCGGATGGTCAACTTTGTCCATGTTTTCCGATGCTTTCCGTGGTTGTTCTTAGACGATCACCATGGATTTCATCACTTCATTTTCATATCCACGCGATTCCACGCATATCCCATGTGTGTGTATATATATATTTACATACACGAAGAAAATACAACGGATGAACAACTAACAATTGTATGCAATAGAGTCAATAGAGTAAACTAGAGGATCTTTTCCGAACATTCACTTCTTGGAGCTGAGGCACCTCCCTATGCCATGCCGCCAGGTGTGGAATTGGCCGCTGATAACCAGGAGCGAATGACTTTGGAGGCTGAGAATCTCACAAAACACACAATACAAAACACAAAAAAATACTGCAACCAGGATTCTAGTCGCTGCTAGTCACTGCTAGTCCCACCTGGTCGACACACACGTATGTAGTTCATTGTAGTTCCACTTGAATCCATTTGACACAGTCGGAGGAGCTGCTCAACGAGCTGAGATCCTCACAGATCTCCGACAAAGCGTTCCAAGATGTTCTGAAGCTTCCTACACTCGAGGCACACTGGAAATCCAGACTAGAACTATAAGAAAATTATGAAACACAATTAAAACACATGTTTGTGTAGATGAGAACATCCAAAAGTCGATGGTTAAATCAATCAGTCCTCAGTCCTGCACATTCATGCAGACCCTTGCTACTGAAACGCTGTTTCGACTAGTTGACTAGTTGGTCGCACCGTTCCCACAGACCTGATGTGATGAACGTTGATCAATACACCGAGCATATTTGTTTCATCTGTTTTTCCATCTGTTTTTCATTTGTTTTTCATTTGTTTTCATCTGTTTCATTTTGTGTCAGGTTCGATTCCTTCTGCAAAAACTGCAGGGCGAGGAGAGCCAGGACATTTCTGGGTGACTCGGCAGCATTTGCCTCTGTTGCCAGCTTTTCCTGTGGCCTCATGGCCTCGACTCAACACCAACGCACAAACAATGTCGCAGAGACAGTTACAAGAAGGACATTGACCGAAGTGTTGATCAAATTGCGACGGGAAGGTGATGTAATCTGTAGCAGTCTGTAACTGCACACAGCACGTCCTTTTCTGATCTGTACAACAACATTTTCATGTCAACCACCGACAGACCGACAGGTACTTAATCTCATCTGCTGCCAACTTTTGGGCCCAGGGCCCACATGTGCCACTGGTTCCTGCACCTTCAAATCAAGCGCCGATTCTGGAAGCGCAGGGACAAAGGCCCCGCAGGGGGCTGCATGTATAGGATATCAACTTGCAGAGTTGGAGACCTGTTAGATTCGAAGAATTTGTCTTAAGATTTTACATTTGACATCAAGATCATAGAACATGCACATATACGGATCTGCGTTGCAAGTAACGTTGTGATACATTGTGCATGTCTGTGAGTGGCTACGAGAAAGATGTTGTGAAAAGATTGGCTGAGAGACCTCGGAGAAAATAGACCGAAACTTGTGATAGTCAGTCTAGAGCCTCTAGAGGTATGGGGACTATTGGGGACTTGTCAGCGGGCCTTTTTGAACAACTTTAGTCCCCCTGACATACCTCTAGCTGACCACCGGTGTTCTCACTCTGTGGTCCGCACCTTCGAGGGAAAAAGCGTTTTAGTTGAAAGGCATCTATGAACTATGAACATCTTCAGAAGGGTTTTGAATGATAGATGACAGTGAAACTCGGGGCAGAGGGAAGGTTGGATTAGATCTCTCAGGTCTTTTCAATTGTCAAATTCATCCGATCCTTGGGTTGTTTTCCCAGGGCGGATGAGAAGCAGGGCACATCTGAGTCGGTGGAAGAGCCATGCTCCTTGGTGGGCGTCGCTCCACTGCCGAAGGCCCCTTAAATGTTGTTCGAGCGGGTGGTACGGAGTTTTTAGAATGTGGTTAAACATGGTTAAACCCAATCCATAAACCATTCCCAATAGTACCACTATTCGCAAATGGTATGTTGACGGTTGGGTTTACCGTACAAGTTTGTTTGATGAATTCAGTTACCAGGCGGAAGCTATTCGGGAACAAGAACCTGTTGAAGAGTTTGTGGCGCCGACTTCTGGACCCTTGGATATGACGGGAGAAGAGAAAACATTGCAATGGGAAGCTGTGCTCATTTTATTCCAGCAGATGTTGTGTTCACGCCAGCAAGATTCAATCAACAAATCACGATCATGTATTGTCATGTATTGTTTTTTTCATAGATATCAAATACTAGTAGTATCTTTTAAAGATCCACAAATCATCCTAGATCCCTACATTTGCAGGTCACTCCCCACCAAGGACCCTTTATGTCTTGGACGGCGCCAGCCATGCGGCACTGAGAAGTTGCATTTCGGAGGAGTCTCGGATGAAAAAGGGATTTGTTATTCTTTACTATTCTTTGCTGAATTGCATTGCTATCAATTGCTATAATTGCAATCAGTTGCTATTATATAGTTGCTATTAATGGCCTTGTCTTCGAAAACTGGATTTTGAAAGTATTTGGCCTGGTTCTTAGCACATGGAAGGTAGGTGCATGATTCGTAGGCAAAGAGCTTTGTGCAGGAAGGCCATATCGCATTCATGGCATTGGCATGTTTCGATCACGTGGTGGGTTTCAGGTCGCAATACGACTAGTTAAGGATCAAGAACTTGACCTGCGAATATCGTGCAACATGTCCCACGGGACGAGACAAATCGAGACAACATTTCAGTTAGGACACCCGACATTGGTTTGGCCTCAGGCTGCGAATGTGAGAGGCGATTGTCATGACCGAGTGCAGACATGTGGTTTAGTGCAAAAAAGTGCACCGTACAGCAATCCAGGGATGAATATTCTGTTGGATACTCTGCAAAGAATAGTCATTCTTCGCCGCGTTGGCACTAATGTCGCTGTTTTTCTTGCTTTGCCACTGCACGCATCATGCATGTTTGGCCGGGTTGAACATAGACAGTGGCCTGCCCCTATGATGGCCCCTATGATGTACACTGCTGCCATTGGTGTCTCAGACATTGGAACATAGTGACGCATGGGTTGTGAGTTTGACGCAATTTGGCATCAACTTTCAACCTGGACATCTTGAACCTGTGAAGATGGACTCCCCAATGGAAGTTCCATTGGCATCAACTTGGCATCAACTTTTAACCTGTGAAGATGGACTCCCCAATGGAACTCTCCAAACTGCCTTTGGGCCACAAACGACGGTTTTAGCTATTGCCATCAGCTGATAGGATCCTCTCCAGGCAACAATCCGACAGCTTGAGAGGAAGCTTTGCGGTGGATCAGGAGTTGAACAAGGTTTGAACATTCAAAAGAATTAAATTATGTTAGCTCTGCAACCGCTTTCCAGAAAGGACATTTGAATACCTTTTTCTCTTTCTGATGTTTTGTTGTCTTATGTGACCTAATGCAGCGTTTCCATGATTTTGTTTGGGCGCTGCAGGCTATGGCATCTAGAGCGTGGGTGCTGCCCCTGCTGCTTCTACTCACAAGGCTGATTGCTTTCAAAGTTTGTCACGTAGATATATCATGCCAGATACAGGCGCGTGAGAATTTCAGTGCCACACTTTAGATACGACATGAACGTTTTTTTTTTCCCCGGCCATGCAAATTGTGCAGGCCAGGAGCTACAGCCGCGAAGGACCGCTGACAAGCACGAGCGCGCATTCTATGGGGGGACGGGATGTGGGTGATGACTCAGGCACAAAGAACTTCCGGTAGAGACAAACCCAGCGTTTGTTCAGAACACCTGATAATATTTGACCTATGCCTTTCCTGAAGTTCATAGCATGCAACTTAGACATGCTCGTAACACTGGAAATGGCCATGGTCCCTGACATCCCGCAGCCTCTGAGGAGCTCTTGAAGGGCATCAGCTATGGTCCTGCTCCTTTGAAGGAGCTACAGCGCCGTGTCGATATGTCACTCATCCATGTCCCACCTTCAACGCTCCCAACCGGAAAACCTTGCCGCGACCAGAAAGCTGGCAAGTTGCCCAACGATGACTTCATGTCGACTTCAGCCAAGGCATGGCATATTCTGGAATATTCGTATGTCCTATGTTCCATTTGGACATTGAACACCCCAAAACTGGGTTGATGTGGGTTGATGAACATCCCGGCAGGCCCAGTGGAGTACCTCTGGGCGAGGAGATCTGCATATCATTAAAAGACTGGGCGCCAATGCAGTTGTCATCTCAGGGACCATGGCAGGTTTCCACGCTGGAGCTTCCACAACTTCATTTCATCCAGCCAAGAGATGGAGATGCACATACATATGATATGATATACAGTATTCTATAATTTTCTACAGTAATACAATGGTGATGAAATGCGTTGGATTTGACAACTGGCAATGGTGACATTTATTTGAGCCTTCCTATTTCCTAGCTGCAGCGTTTGAATCGGTCATGTTGTAGCCACAACTTTGAGGTGCGTCTGTATGGCAATGATCCTCGGGAGGACACGCGGATGAGCTCATGACCTTGTATCAGTGGTGACACTGTAGTGCTTTGTTGGAGAAGGTGTATATGGGGATTTGCTAAAGTAGGGGTACCTGTGAACGCACCACGTGCAGTTGTGGCAGTTGGTGACATCACCAATAGCATGGCATTTGCAGCCCTGTACCACAGCTCAAGAAAAGGTACGAGTGCGCTAGTTTCTCTGCTTCGCATGGTAGCGGAGCTGGTTTCCCAGCCGCCTGGGACCGCTCCACCGGTTACGACCGGATACCTTGCGGGTACTACCGCGTAGCTTGTAGCTGCGCGAGCCATAGCAGCGTTGTGCAGCTGCGTGGTGACCCGAAGCCACGACGGACCGTGGCAACAATGGCGCTGACAGCAAACGCCCTCATCGAAGAAGACCGGGTGAGACCCGGCAGCGAAGCCAAGCCTGCAGACAACAACACCCAGAGCGTTGTGCAGAAGGAGATGCCTGTGGAGAACGAGGAGCCAGCACGTGGGAGTGAAGGAACTGGACAAGCAGTGGCTACAGCGACTTACTCCTACGAGTCGAACGACACCAGGTCTACGAACTGGGGCAACCGGCCGCAGGAGACTTGGTGGAACTACGCCTACGGTGGTGGAGACTGGCGTGGTTGGCGGAATCGTGGGTATCGCCACTTCGGCCCTTACGGCTTGGAGCGGATACTACCGCTACTAGGTTGGTAGACTCGTTTTCTGGTGTAGGACTAGGAGCTGCACCATAGTTTTTCTGTACAGTAGACCGCAGCCAAACCGCAGTGAAACAAATCAGCCTGCGTGTGCAGAATGGCTGATCAGCAAATAGTAGCTCAGATGCAAGCAAGAATTAATGAGTTGAGTGCCCAAACGGCAGAATTAGTTCAGGGTTTGGCTAGAGCCAATGCCGCGTATGAAAGCCAGAGAGATCGTTTAACTAGTGCTGAGCAGGAGCTAGTAGACACTAAGGCGAAGCTGCAGGAACAAGCAAGCAGCAGCAGCGGCAGCAGAGAAACCCAGCTAATTCACCCCTCAAACGTGCCCAAACCTCCGCAGTACAATGACAAGAAAGAGGAATGGGAGAAATTCAAGCACATCTTCATGGCCTGGACGTCGGCAGTACACAAGGACTTTCCCAGACTGTTGGACAAAGCCGGACGTGAGGACAAACCACTTGACATGGAAGTTTACAGGCCTGAGGAGGAGCGATTGTCTAAGGCGATGTACACGTTCCTGATTCAATACTGTCCCAAACCTACCATGAATGTGATTGGCCAAGGTTTCACGGACGAAAACGGATTTGAAATCTGGAGGAGACTGATGAAGCTGAGTGAGCCAGCTTGCCGGACTAAGGCATGGGTCTGGCGACGGCACTAAGCAAATCCCACTTTTCCCAATGATGTTTCGCAATGGTCCACATCATTGCATCAGTGGGAATCAGAAATGCGTGAGTTCGAGAGGCAATTCAAAATTGCGTTTTCAGAAGATGAAAAGATGTCAATCATAGTGGCGCCTAAGGAACCAACTGCAACAGAGCATTTTCAGACACTCAGACGCTTTGGATATATACAGCAAAATAAGGGATTACATAGAGCAATACTTGGTGAACAAGAATCTGTGGAAGCGGCCGCAAGGATCCCAATTTGGGTTGACAAAGATGGCAAACAAGGTGGATGATGGTGGATGACCACAACCGATGGACATTGGGGAGTTGGTGGCCACAAAGAAAAAGGAAAAGCAAACAAAGGTGGAAGAGACTCTCAGAAAGGAAAAGGAAAAGGCAAACAAGAGCACGCGCAAAGTTGGCAAAGTTGGAAGAAAGATGATGGAAAAGGAAAAGGGTCCAAAGGAAAGGACGACAAAGGGAAAAGGTAAAGGAAAGAGTAAGGGCAAAGGCAAGTCCGACCAAAAGGGAAAAAGGACACGCACGCCGGGAAGCAGTGCAGAACTTGTGGCAAGTATGGTCGCATTGCTGAAAGCTGTTGGTGGAAAGTCAGCTGCGTAGAATCCCAGTCAGGAGCTCAGAACGCCTAAAACCGAGGTGAAAGGTTTGACTGGAGGATCCAGCAGTGTAGCAGCCATACATGAGGGTTATGACCACGACAAGGTGATTTTCACCGTGGACGATGGCGCAAAGGTACGTAGCAGCGAGTGACGGGTGCAAGCTTCTTCTAGATTACTCCGGAGCATGGGAGAACGTGGCCAAGAACGGCGACTTCCGAGCCCCGACCGACGGAAGTAAAGCGAAACCACTTTTCAGTGTCCAAGGAACACTACTGAAAGTCTATGGCAAGCAGTATACCATGCAAGTTGGCAGCAGACACGGAACCATGGAAATGGCCGTGGCAGATGCAGCAGAAAGTCTTCTGTCAGTGAACTCAATGACAGAGAAGGGAAACGAAGTGCATTTCACCAAGAATGAGAGCTATGTTGTGATGTCCAACGGAGAGACAATGCCGTTGGAGAAGCATGGGAAAAGATGGTATCGCCGAGTGGGCCAAGTAAGGTCATGTGAGACAGGAGCGAGAAACGGTAGAATTGCTCCAGTAGGTCCTGAACATGATGAAGACAAGGATTACGCAGACTACGATGAACGGAGCACTGAGATCATTGACGATGAGGAGTGCTTGGGTCGGAAAGACAGCACGCCGAGAGTTCTTCTGTTTGTAAGATGAAAGGTTTGCCGGTAGATTGCAGAAGAACCATGCCAGGCAGAGTGACACACACACACACACATCACTTTCATCAAGGATGGCGAAGTGCTGGACCATGAGAGTATTGGGAACAACCGCATTGGATTGCAGAAGCACATGTGCAAGCGATGGGTTGGAAAGACAATGTTCAAGCTTCGGCCCGTGTCCAGAAGAACCAGTGCCAAAAGGAAACAATCCAGAAGTTGAATATGAAGGTGGAGAGGAAACCATGTCTGAGGACTTGTTTCCAGGAGAGCCAGGGCTTGGGTCAGGCTTAGCGGACAATCAAGATGAACCGTACGAACCAGAATCACCAATCGCAGAACCAGAAAGATCAGCGCAAAGAAAGCCGGAACAAGTGAGATTTCAAGTTGATGAGAATGAGAGAGGTGCGGGACAAGCCAAAGAAGTACCAGTTCCCGTACCGCCATCAGCAGAAGAGAAAGCCCAGCACGAGTTGCATCATGCAAACTTCGAACCGTGGTGCGAAGTATGCGTGATGTGGCAAGGACGTGACAAGCATCATCACCGAAGAAAGGAAGATCCAAAAGAGATCAAAAGAGCACATAGTGTATGCAGACTACATGTTCTTCACCAAGGAGGTTGGATTCCCAGAAAAAATATCAAATTTGGATGGTTTTGGGGCCAAACCATTTTAGGCAGGAAACCCTCATGTAGAAGCTATCGATATCTATTGATCGTGATTGTATGCTGCCGTTCATGCAACCTGCGGGCGAGCCGATTGCGCTTTGCTGGGAGGTTTGGATAGGTTTGGACGCCCATCCGCCAGAAAGATGGGAATATGTGGTCATTCGTATTGAAGCAGGGCTCTTCCAGCACCAAGCAAGATTTCAGAATTCATTCAACAGAATCCAACGGCTGATCCGCTCTGGGGCAAGCACTACCCAGAAATGCACAGGCGAGGATATGTCCTTAAGATGGAGCGCGAGGGTTTGAATGCAATTTCATAGAAGGCATTGTCGCTGGCTTGGCAGCAAGCATTGCAGGAAACGCTAAATGGTCCAGATTCCCAAGGCTTGCCACTCGACAGAGGGTGTCGAAGCTGAACGCAGCATCTCCTGTTGGCAGCGCCATGAAGGGTGCATCTAGCTGCGCTGTGTCACTCTTCCTTGGGATTTTGTACTCCTCAGTGCAAGACCGTCCAGATATATACCCAGATATGCCTTGGACTTAGCGCACCGCTGGCAAGTCGACGTGGTGGTCGCCGTTTTGGTGGATTTTGGAAGTATGATTTCGGATGAGACCTTTGTAGCGATAGCAGAACATGCTTTCTTGAAGGACTTGAAAGATGGAAGGCCGCTTCCTGGCGCTTTGGAACTGAATCGAAACAGGTGCAGCCTGAGCTAAAAAGCGACAGGTTCCCTGCTACGATGCTGCCTTTTTTCCCTGTGTCAAAACCGGAGGAGATGCTGCATGGCGCTGCAGGATCATCACGGAAGGTGTTCGTTGATGTGTGTTTCGCCAGCAGAATCGCAGATTAGCGACGGGAGCACAGGAAGCGCGCAAGAGCAGCCAATGTCCTTGCCTGAAGGCCTATTAATGTATGCACTTCCCTGTCGTTATTTGTAAACCGGCTCCCTTTAGACAAACCTAAGAAAGAACACAATGTAAAACACAATTTTCAAAAACAGTAAAAACTTTCCTGGCAAACCCAACCACCTTTTCTTTTTTGGCTGATCATTTCCGGGCTGCCAATTGTTTCTGCCGCAGGATCACACGCCTTTCTTGGATGAAGCTGTAGTGCAGGGTTTGCAGGCGTGCCGTTTCACCAAAGATCTGCATGCGCCAAAATTTGTCAGAGCATGTTGCAGGTCATTCCTGGGATGAGCGATTATCCCTACACACAGATGCCCAAGAACTGTATGACGACGGACCGGGATCGACGAATGGCCAAGTTAGAAGGAAAACACCTCATGAGGTTTTAGTTCGAACTCTTCTAGGTCTATAGGTTTTGCTTGTAAAACTGACATGGTTTTGATCTTGTTGTCAACAAAGACGCCTTTTCTTCGTAATGGCAGATTTGTTGACGCGATATCAAGTCAATTGTTGACAGGACTTCAACTGCTATTCGCAGATCAAGGAACAGTACAAAAGTATGTTGCAGAACGGCTTTGCTAAAGATGGTGCATACCACGGAGCACTCAAGTCAGATCCTTAGATTTTTGTTGTTTTGGTTTGGTGATGTTTAGATATTCTTCAGCCAGTCGCCTCATCAGATTGACACTTCATATTCTTTTCTTGCTTGATCATGATTCAAATATATCAAAATAGAATTGATTCTGGTGTTGAAGTCTCAGAAGCAGCCCTTGAGGACCATCATAGTGATCAACGAGCCAGATCTCAAGATTCCTGGCATTTCCAAGCCCACTGAGTTCTGCAGGTGGGTTGCAAGCTGCATCATATTCCAAAAGTGCTAACGACATTGGCCAATCACCAAGAATGAAACCATGCAACTTCCCTCCCAGCCTTTAGCATTGCACCCTACAGGGCCATTGTGAGTGCCATTGACGGTATGATCGATGCGGAAAAGGCCTGCAGATCGGTTCAGTGGTTTGTTCGACTCTGTTTGATCAACACTTTCTGACAGCCGTGGCAGGAAACGGACACCAAGTCCAACTTGATAAACTTCACCGCGACCTTCTCCTTCGGCCAGTGCACGGTCTGAAGCACAGATTGGATGGAGGATGGAAGCTCTGGCACCGACACCGATTTACCGCCTGGATTTTCCAAGGCTTGCAAAGGATCCAGCAAACCTGCTCTTGGCCAGGCATGTCGCATGGCAACCTGATTGCGATATATTGCGATCAATTCATCAGCTGAAACCTGTCGTGAGAATAGAACCTTTAAAGCGACTTGAAATGGAGTCACATCCTCTGCAAATTTGTGCAATACATTTCAGCTTTGCTGAAGGCTTAATTGGATGATGAACTTGGAAAAGGGAACCAGAGACTTGCAAGACCGCAGGAAACGGAAACACATACTGATTACTGATGTTTCTGCCTGCAGATGATGGAGTTACGGAGTGCCATGGAGAAACCGGAGGAGCCTTTGAACAGATGAATGCTATAGTTACTAGAGTAAGTCATAGGCCAAGGATAGCAATGGATAGCAATGGATGGCAGGATGTTGGCTACGAGGCCAACAACAATTTGGCCGAGGTGTACAAGACCAGGTTCAGCCCAGCTTGTCCAGCTTGTGTTCCCCATCCGCCCTCAACAGCCCTCAACAGCCCTGAGCTCGTTTTGAAGGTTTACCAACAGCTTCAATACTGCAAACCCCGCGAACGACATGAAGCCCTTGTTCCTCAATGACTACGAGGAACGATCATGACACCATGACATCATGACATCATGACCAAAATATGACATGTCTTGTTCTGCAAAGTCAGGGCTCCAGCATTTGAAGCCTAGATGGCCTGCATTTCTTAGCCAACTTCGACCTTTCTGAAGGCCAACTTTGACAGCACCCCTGTGTTTATTGGCGAGTACCACTCCACTCATGTGAGCACCAAGAAGGACATGACGGGCAGTGCATGTGCACACGAAACAGCTTGCAAGTGTTGAGAGGCTTCGTCAATCCATGGGGAGTTTTGTTGATGAGCTATCCTGTGATATCATTTGCTTTTGAGTTCGATGACACAACAATCTCCAGGGACCTTACCAAGCTCGTTCTTGCCGCCAGAAGGTCGCTATGCACTGCCATGCACTGCCAAGGACATCCATGATGTGATAGAAGTTGCCAAGAACAGCGACGCATTAGTGCCTTGACAGCAGTATGTTTCGTTGATAGACCATCTACAGTGTATCAGGGCACAGAGGGTATATCTTTGGAATTAGGCTCCACCTATGCGGACGTATGCATGCCACCATGTACTGTAGTACGAAGGGCCTTGAGTCGACGATACTACAAAATACAAAATCGGATGGTGCATCATGGTGCATCCTTGTATGCCAGTGAATGAGGTTGGAGTTAGTTTCTTTGAGTTCCAAGTGCGGTATGACAAGGGCGGAACAGAGATGGACTTTGGCATGTTGCTGGCTCAGTTTGTATGAAGACTTGCGATGATTTGCTAACAATTTCTATAAAGGTAGCAAGGGCCAGCGCCTGAAAGAAAGTAAGGTTTGGACTCGGGCAGATCTCGCTTGCGGAGATGAACTTCTTTGGTGTGGAGTTCCCTGTTTGGCAGCAGCCATAGACACTGAGAAGATGCATGGGAAATTGCAAAGGACGTCTGGATAAGTCTAGTATGTTTGAGATATGGATTGCCTATGCCCATTTCAAAACCGATTGCCTTGCCCTGATTTTGAAGACGTAGTTTCCGTAACAGCACTCGGATAGAAGCGAGGTGTTTGATGAAGATCCAGGACGCGAAAGATCCTGGCAACACCATCGCGGATTCTCTGACTGTAGGCTTTGAAGGCGTGGCTTAGGGAGCAGAGCGGAGATATGAGTTAAAGTTATGAGTTATGCAGAGTCATCAGACTGTCAGAGACATCAAGCAGCTTCTGGCAGCTTCTGGCAGCTTCTGGCAGCTTCTGGCTGCTGGCTACGGCTGCGAAAGGTGAAGGAATCCCTGACGACCAGTTGTGCGTGATCGATCCCAAGAAGGCGGACATTTTGACACGTCAAGTCACGAACGCGGGACACGTAAAAAAAGGCATTGTCTGATTCAGCACAATGTTCATCAATGTTCAGGTTCCTTTGTCCGAAGATGGCTACCAGGCGAGCGTGGATTCTTGTGCCGGAACATCTCCTGAGATCCACATGAACAACGATCAAAATGGTTGAAGAATGTTGAAGACTACTTTAGTATTGCAGGAGTTTTTTTGTCAGAGATGTGCACGAAACACTGTAAAGCGATAGGGACCCCCCAAAAGCGATAATCTGGGACCATACACGACATTCCATCAAACTTGGCGTAAACCAAGCAAATACTGTTGTGCACATTCACAGAACGGGCCGGGCAAAACCGATGCGGGAAATTCAACCCGTGGTGCCCTGTTTCCTGCAATTACCATAGCATTTGGCATCCAACTCGCTCACTCTCTCTCTCTCTCTCTCTCGTTTTGTTGCAAATTTCCTTCGAACAATGTCATGTGTTGGAGGGGTTATTTAGCGATAACCTTAGCGATAACTTAGCGATAACCATTTGTTGCACTCAGTTCCCTGGCCAAGCCATCGAGCCATTTCCATAACTGTAGAAAGGAAATGAAAGGACATGAATGCAAAATGAAAGGAACATGCGTGCAAATGAAAGGAAGATGAGAGGACATGAATGCACATTGGAATGAACATGAAAGGAATATGAAAGGAAAATGAATGGACATGAGTACCAATGAAAGGAACATAAAAGGAAAATGAAAGGAACGTGAAAGGAAAATGAAAGGAACATGAAGTGTTTCCGAAGCACCTGAAACCGACAAAACAACTGCTCGATCCATTTCCGAGCCTGTTTAGGAATGGATTTTCGCTTCATATTGGATCTCGAATATGCTGATTTCCACGAAACCCTGGAAAGCGATAGGCCCCCCCCCCCAAAAAGCGATAACCATAACAATAGCAACTACGCATATGTAAAGGATTTTGACGGGAGCTCACAGGGTTTGCAGGCCATACTCTCAACCAAGAGCGTGAATAAGATGGCTGGAAGCCTCAGATTTCTCAACAGCTTTTGCATGAACGTCACTGAGAACGGTGAACTGAACCATGTAATTGTCAAATCTGGTCAAAACGTTGCTTAATGATTTTCCCAATATAAGGGCATGGTGTCATCCCCCGATTAACAGGAGTTAATATACCCATTGGGAAGACCATACCCGACTAGCCCTGATCTGGGTTTCTCAGCTTCACTGAGGCAGACTTTGTGCGTCGTGTGATCTGGCACATGGGAGGCAGTCTTTTTGGACGTGGTTTTCCGCTGCTGCACCGCTGCTGCACTGGTTGAATGTTCTGTCGAATCATGTTGAATCCATTGAAGCATAGCAGCACAGGTGACGTGGAAGATGACAAAGCTCTCGTGAATTTTGCTACGAAGTCCTGGACTCAGTGCTGGCCGGGATCAATTCCAGGGACAGGATGGACAGGATGGGAATGGTACCCGCTATAAGCCTTCAGGTACGCCAAACAGACGCTGGAGGCTGGGAAGGGTGTGACACCACCCAGGAAATGTTGAGCAAACCAAGACTGAACGAAGAATTCCGCACAAACGAAAACCATGGATTCAGATGATGCAATGAACCTAGGGCATGCTGATGCAATTTCTTATATTTCTTTGAAGTGGGTGTGGCCAGCAGAAATGAAGTACTACTCGGTCCATCCAGTTTGTCAATTCAACCATTCTTGATGCAAAATGCTTGTCCATTTTTGGTAATATCCACACTTTTGCTTGTGAAGTCATGTCAAATCATGGTAAATGTTCATAATTTATACCGGTGTACTTAAACCAAGATCCTACAATCCTTGAGATTCTTTGAGCAGACCAGCCAGGTCACAGTGCGTAGGTTGAGCGGTCTGAGCTTTGCTTCCATGGTCGATGAACTTGGTTGGGAACTCAGCATGGCTCCAACAATGAATCAATGGTGGTTCATGGCAAAAAAGGCAAACAACATGGAGTTACCAGATGTTACCAGTACCAAACACTGCGACGGTTGATGCGGATTTTGAGCTAATGCAGCCTGGGAACCCTGCCCTCAACCAGCCAGTTGCAGAGCTCAGGGCACAGTTTTCCGCTGCAGGTCAGCATCCATCATGGGTCCTGTGGGATGTGTGTGCCTCAGCATCCGAGGATTTCAGCAAGATGTTGATTTCTCCTTATCAAAGAATAGAACAACACACGAACATCATTAAAAGTTATATAAAAGGTCAAAGTTGAACAAGGGGGTGTTTATTGGGAATGCTGATGCTGAAGACACGTGATATGCCAAATGTCTTCTGATAAACATGATTTCCCTTCGAAGCACACTTGTTATCACCTTCACCAGAATACAGGACCATGCGCACACAAGCACAGACATCGAACCTTGCTATGCCATCATTTCTGAAGGCAATGGCCGCATGCGTTGCTGACCGATCTGCCGATCAGGATACTGTTGGAGAGGCACGTTTCCCTACAATTACATTGGAGGATGCGATCGACCAAAGAGAGTGGCTATCCAAGACTCTTATTGATTTTAATTGGACGAACATCATAGATGATCAATCAACTCGAATTTGTGAGCCGTCTCGCTCACATTGTGATACCCGTTACGTGGCCTGCATGACTTATAACATGCTGGAATATATATTGTTAGACGTCACTTCCTTCTTAGATTTGTTAATGAAAGAATCATATATATATATGATTATTTAAGGGCTGCCGCCCCTGCCGCCGACCCCGGAAAAGGGATTAAACAGCTTTTGGCTCCTTTTTCCTGGCAGGGAAACACCATGCCTCTGAAGGACGGAGAAGCCCCAAAATTGCACCCCGAAAATGCCTAATGTAACTTCTGAAACCCATAGAAAATGATGATTTTGGCTGCTTTTTCCTCTTGCTGCTGCTATGAATTTTGGCTACCTTTACATCCGCTCCCCAAATGGGAAAACACTATGGAAAAAATCACCTGCCGGCAGGGAAACAC
>Ga0126342_10003699_pt1:7500-25516 | contig 25516 bp, 21 predicted proteins | sample Cyp1metagenome_FD_92528 | JGI IMG/M metagenome (GOLD analysis project Ga0126342, IMG submission 92528) | Coral microbial communities from Lord Howe Island, Old Settlement Bay, Australia - Cyphastrea 1 metagenome | ecosystem: Host-associated > Invertebrates > Cnidaria > Coral ... | reverse complement strand
CATTGTTTGTTGTCGTAATGGCGCAGATTCTGCACAAGGAAGGTGCCTGGTAGGTGGTCGCTACACTCCTTTTTTGATGATTGCCAGAAAAAAAGGAACACACACACAGGATTCACGAACGATAACAAAACGATAACGAAAACGATAACGTTTGACATCAAAAATGGTCCGTGTGAGACACTGCCTTTTTTTTCTTTTTCCTCTCCCTTTCCTCTCCCTTTCCTTTTTCCTTTCTCTTCCTTTACTCTTCCTTTTCCTTCTCCTTTCCTTTTTCCTGTCCTTTTTCCTTTCCTTTTTCCTTTCCTTTTTCCTTTCCTTTTTCCTTTCCTTTTCCGTTTCCTTTTCTGTTCCTTTTCCTTTCCTTTTCCTTTCCCTTTCCTTTTCCTTTCCTTTTCCTCTCCCTTTCCTATTCTTTCCTTTCCATTCCCTTTTCCTTTCCTTTTCCTCTCCCTTTCCTATTCTTTCCTTTCCCTTTCCTTTTCCTTTCCTTTTCCTCTCCCTTTCCTATTCTTTCCTTTCCCTTCCTTTACTATTCCTTTTCTTTTTCCCTGTTCTCGCTCATGTGCATTCTTTGATCAAGGTGTGAAGCCAGCGCTTGGAAAAACGATAAGAGGAAAACAAAAACGATAACGTCTGGAAAAACCATTTGAAAGGGCTGGGGGTTTTTACAAACCCCCATATTGGAAAATGATGATGAACTATCGGATATTTGGGTAGACGATCTTTGGACTATGACAAACTCATGGTTTTGATGTACTGATCAATCTGATCCATGGGGAGTCCTGTCGTGCCCCTTTTTTTCGGCGGAGCTTGAGATCTTGACCTTAAGACTTCACTGCGCTTGGGAGACCCTGAGGAGGAAGTTTCTTCAGAGAAAGATGTGGTGGTTTGCTCTCCAGCGAGGTGTCTCGTGGCGGTTTGCTGGTTGCACCTATGCATACTATTCACAAAGATATTGAAGTCAGTATCCATTGATATTCATTGTAAAATTGTATATCAAAAGTGATGACGATCCACAACTTTTGTTGTGCAGATAGTATACGTATTTTATTCGCCTTACGCCTATATGTATGATCATGTTTCAGTAGGATGAGAGGCCATTCATTTTTGGCTGTGAAATTCGGACAGGGAAAAAGGCTATGAGTGGTTTGCCATTGCCCCGGCATGCTCGTGACGTCGTGCATGGTGCTAATTGGCCGAACCACGCGCACAGAAAATCACTGATGACTCGAGACCCCAATGACTACTTCGTTCAGGGCTTTCCGGCATGCCATGGCATGCCCATACAGGGCCTTACGAGGCTGTACATAAAGCCGAAATTTGTCTACTCATCAACATCCCACGTCTGTCCTGGCCATGCTCCAGTACTACCCAACATTCTGCATCAGCCTGTCACTCGCAGGGCTCGTCGTTCGTTGCCCCTGGTGACTTGCGAGGATCGTGGGGTGGCCTGTTGCCAACCCTATGGCCTAGACTCAGACAGTCTGCTTTATCCAAAAATATCTAAAAATTACATATATATATATATATTATATACATATATATATATATATGTATACACATTGCCAATTCAATGGGGAAAATGGTGATAATCCATTGGAACATTTTTGGGCCGACTCAATTTCCATTTGCCATCCCATGCGCACACCAAGCCACAAACCATTCCCCAATTGAATCATTTTGCTTGATACTTGGGTACACCATGGTACAGCCTATTTTTGATGATTACATGTAACATCATGGTCCCCAAATGGTTGGTGACTGGGATGGTTTATGGCATTGTGTCTGCTGTGTTTACCACAACGGGGTTCCCATGCATGCAACAGGCTTCCGCCAACTGAGCTGACCGGCCCTGACCAATCGTTCTGGCGCGGTCAGCTTCCAGACTTGGCAGCGCCCGCCCCACTGTCCATTCAAAAACCAGTTTTTCTAAGAAGGGTTTGATTGAAAATAGGCGATCCCCCTAGAATCCAGCGATTTATATGATGTTATATTATGTTATATTAATATGTTATGTATTCATTTCCAGTTTCTTCTAGCAAATTGCCATAGAAGCAGGGTGTACCCCATCTTAAGCCCAAGGTCTAGGGGATGTGCGTCCTGTCAGAGATATGGGATGATTTCCTTTGCCAAATATTTTGTGCTACCAAGAGAAGGCAGCTGACCAGTAGATTCCCACTTGATTCGCACCTGCCTGGTGTCAAGTGAGGCTTGAGGTAGACGCGTCCATTTGAGATGAAGTCATGATACAACATACACAACTAGACCATACACAACTATCACAACTGCTCAAACAGATTTATTGGCATTCTGTGTGTCTCCGAACATCCAGACATATCCGGACTCAAATCACAGTAGACACACTTTCCATATTTGTTTACGAGCATATTGACTTACTCTGGCTCTGCACGGTTCGGGTTTTGGCTTTGCAGCTTTATCCTTCAAGGACTTTTAATTGCAAGCCAGGAGCCCAGGACTGTGTATCCCTGCCGTCACTGCCGACTTTTCCCGGCAAACTTGGGGACCTAGGGAAACCCTGCAAACATCATCCAATCATCCATCAGCTTCAGTTGGTGAAGTTAGAAGATCCATCATGATATATCATGATATTTCATGATCCATCAAATTCCCGAGTCTCAAAAATCTGGTCAGAATTGATTCGCCACGGTTTTTTCACGGGCAATCCCTGCTTGTTTCGACCACCTCGATCGGCTCGGCGGCAATCGCAGTTTGTTTGGTTCACCTTTTGTGCAAGAATTGCAGTAATTGGCTGTCGTTTTTTTTCCCAGCCCCATGGCGTGCGCAATGTCGATATCTTGGATGTTCGGTAGTGGATGCATTTGGTCTAAATACTCAGACGGTTGTGTTTTTTTATTTGCAGATAATACATCTGCAATTTGTTGTGCAGCGCCTGAGGGTTGCTTCTCACCCTTCCATTCAGCCCAATCCAATTCAGCCATTGCTAAACTCCGCAGGGTTGGAGGCATTCATTTCGTTTCGAGATTGTCTCAGATAGCCACATTCTGGCGATATGCTTTGCTTTTGTGACTTCCAGTCCAGGGGATTCTCTGCAATTATTCGCTTGCAAGTTCTCATAAAATGCTGGAGCTTGGAGGGGCTGGTGAGTGTTGCTTGATCTGAATGCGACCTTAAATATGGGATGAATCAAAACCCACCATATTTATCTAGATTTTATGTTAGGATGGCTATATATATATATTTAGATAATTATATATATATGTTTAAATATATATATATTATATTTAAATAAATAAATATATATATATATATACATATTATATATATATATATATAATTTGCCGGCCATTGCCGGGTCCCGCGCCGCTACATCTGCGCCTATCTCCAGGCGCAACTGCAAGCAGTCGCTCGGGTTGGACAGCTCAGCGACACAGCCTACGCGGTGGATATGGATGTGTAGATGCCTACGGTGCTTAGTAGTTGAAGTACAATAAGTAAATATGGATAATGCCTAGTAACTTGGATATGTATATTTTTTTTTAAAAAAATATGTATGAAAAAAGTATTTACAAGTAGTATAATGAGTAAATCACTACTATGTATTTAATAAGTAGTTCATAATATTTGATATAAGTATGACAAATAAGTATTTCATAGTTGTAAATGTTAAAAGTAATGATAAAAAAGCAAGATGTTTTTCGTTTTTTTGGACTTTTGAGTCTCTTAGAACTTTCCATGACTTTCATAGCCCTCCATGACTTTTCCTGTGGGATTTTTGAGGTCCAAAAGGAACTCGGAAATCACGAACGCGAAATGGTCTGAGTCTCAGGGAGGATCATCCCTTGGAGCTCCAGACAGAGCACTGGCCGGCCAGCCATGTATTACTTGATTACATTAGAAAGTTACAGAACAAGTTACAGATATAGGTTATATTAGAAAGTTGTATTTACTATGATTATATAGGTTCATATTTATATTCATATAACCATCCATAATCCCAACTTCAGCGAGATCCACCAAGTAACTCTTTCCGGTGCAACATGTCGCCATTTGGAGCATTTTTTGAGGCGTTGCTGCGACAGGAACGCGAAAGCCTTCAGGTGGCAATGGGGTGGAAGTTCACACATCCACAGCTCAAAGTGGTAAATGCAAAAGTCACAACTCAATTCGTCATGAACTGCATCCGTCAGCTCCTTTTCTCATCTTCTTATACCTGACATGATTTGCCGTGGTAAATCCAAAACCATAAGCCACCCGCATCACCCCCAATCTTACGGGCAGAAAAAAAACATCATAAACAATCCCAATTTCTTTCACCACGTGAAAAAACCATCAACACTATCATCATTGTTGTTGTTGCTGCATCACTGGTTGCCAGTGGCATCAGTGGCATCTGAAGATCCCAAGACCGCCTATCAAGGAACCCCAAGAAACCGTAAGAAACCATGGTCTAGTAGGGGATAAAGACATGCATTTGGTACCATGGTGTCAGGAGGTGTCTTTCATATTTTTGGGGATGGATGGTGAAATAACCATGATGAAGCCCATAATGACCACACAATATCCTCACAACAGTAGATCTCACATGATCTCCCTATTATGTGCAATAATAGGATTTGATGGGGAATATTATGGGGAATATAATAGTAATCCCTATAATTTCCCCAGTATATCACATCCCCTCTGGTAATTTTGTCAACATAGCCATCAAAAACCATGGACCATTTAGTTCTAGATGATTTTGCCTACCAAAAACCCATGTTTTTTTTCGGTAGCTAACGGGTCACTTTCCCCAGCGCAAAATCCCATCCCCAGGGCCCCAGCGCATCGCGGCCAGGGCAAGCTTGCTGCGGCCGCCAACAACTCCATCCCCAGCTCACCTGGCGGGATGAGCCCAGTGGCGAATCGGCCACTTGGTGAATTTTCATGGTGAAGTAATGCTTGATATTGGTGAATCATGGTGAATCATGGGATTTTTAGTTTTTTTTTTTTTGGGGGGGATGGTATATATATATAATTATACATTCATTCTGCTTGCAGGTTTTTGATTTAGAAAGCAACCGAAGTTTGAACGATCTGGCCGTCTTGGACCAAGATCTTTTTTGGGGTACTCATGCCATGGACCAGACTTCCCTGATCTTTTGTGGATTGTCTTTTCTGGCTGGGTTCTCAATACGTGGCTCCCTGATCGACAATCGACCGGAACCTCATACCTGCCAGTGCCAGTGTCAGTGGAGTGGGACGCCAGCCGTGGAATCTGCGAGCCCTGGTCAAGGACTGTCAGTCTGGATCATTGGCGGTGGGATTTGTGTGGTGATCATTTTGCTCCTGAGTAACGCTGCATTGGTTTGTAAGATTTCCTGGAAAGATACCCAGTCAGGCACAGATAGAGAAGTGAGTTTCGGTGTGAAAGGCAAAAGTAAAGGAGTGTACGGTGCCCCTCGCGGGCTTGCCCTGACGGGCTAGATCAATAGCTATGGCCTTTCAACCGGGCCAGTTGTGCTACCTCAACTACGGCGAGGCTCCTCCTGTCTATCATACCAGGTTGGTCTTGGGACATGTCCAAAACCATGAATACTTCATCCGAACCCCGGATGGGGATGAATACATTGAACATTTGGATGGCTCCAACACTGACCTCACCCAATTCTTTGTCGGGCCAGATGATGGTTCTCTCCCCGTGGGAGTTCCGGCGGCACAGGTCTATGCCTTCCAACCCATGACTGTGGCAGAGCTAAATCGCATCTTGGCCTCCGGCCGACAGTTGGTCGCTGCCGAGTTGCGAGCCCGAGGCTTGGCAGACCCTCACGCACCTCAAGCAGTGGGACAAATGGTTTGGGTCATGGCTGAGGCAATCCCTGGCAAGAAAATAGGCGAGGTTGTGAACCCTCCGGCGAACCACCCTCGTCTTGGGCAGTATGGATTGATGGAAGTCGCAGATGACAATGGCTCCACACGTCCTGTACTTATCCATCAGCTCTGCGTGGACGAGGTGGGTAAATTCTGTGAGGACCGGATTGGCTTGGCCAGAGCCAGTGAAGCAGTTGAGGGAGAAGATAGGTCAGCTGGGGAAGATGTGCGTACAATGGAGGTCAAGTATGCCTTCAATGGCGAAAGGCATCGAAGCTTCAGAGACAGCGTTGCCGAGATGCAGCAGGTGGAGTTCGATGACTTTCCGCTGGCTCCAAGGACATCCTTGGCATATTTGAAAGCTGTGTCCATGGTGGCGGAGTCTGCTTTTGGGCAGCACCTGTCCTGGGTGGCACAGAGTAGGATCCCTGAAGGTGACCGCGCCGTGCACGAGAACGAGATTCTGTCACGTGCATTGGACTTGGCGATATCGTATGACGCCCTCAATATCTCCAACCTGGCCTCCTTCGAACTGATCATCCGAAGAAAACAATTGTTGGCCGAAGCCCATGCTTACAATCCTGGGGCCCCGTCGTATGAAGGGGCCGACCACTACCTCGGCACCACATACCGCCCAGGTGGAGGTATCATCGTCCCAGAGCTCCAGAAGCACGTCTCAGAGAAGATGCACCAGGAAAGCCAGATCTTGAAAGAAAAACGCAAGCAAGCCGAGCTCAAAGGCAATGGAAAAGGGAAGAACAAGAACCAGCCTCCGCCTCCAAAACCCGAGCCAAAGGGGGCGGGGGCGCCCAGCAAGTAGCGAGGCCCTGGGTGCTCCTGTCTGCAGTTGGGGAGCACTTCTGAATTTACAACTGCTGGTTTTTGTCCCTCTTCGGATCTTAGAGCTGGTTTTTAGTTCTGAGCAATGGGGAGGAAGTGGCATAGCAAGGTTTTTCATGAACCAGGCGGGGGTGATCACAGAAACCGAGACATCTTTCCGCTTCCAACTTTGAGTGGGGGTGGCGAACTGCCTGAGGGAGTGTGCCGGGCTTCTGCCAGACGGTTTCAACGCCGTGAGCACATCCGAAAGCGTGTGAACATGGCCATTCATGCGTTGAATTCACTATTTTTTGGTCGAGTTTGTCCAGAGGCGGGTGAGATTGGCAACCTTTCTTCTCTGCCTCTGTGCCAGCGTGAGTGCATCAGAGGCTTGGTGCAGAGAATCCAGGCTTTCGGTGCTCCTCCCTCGACTGCAAGCCGCCAAGGAGCCCTTGCGGTGCTCCGGGCAGCCAGCAACGGATACCAAGAGCCGGAAGCTGGCGTTGGAGAAGTCGTAGACTTTGTCCTGGATCAGCTCTCACTTCCATCTGGACGGGTGGCTGGGGTGGACCTTGAATCCTCTCTGGATGGCCCTCTTCAGACTATGGTTGCAGATTTCGAAAACTGGATGTTGCAAGATGCGTCAGCATGGAGTGATTTGGCAGAAGAGGCCCATAAGATTAAACCCTATAACGACCCTAGTTTGTCCGATAGGTCCCAATATATTTCCTTTCTAAAGCATGTGAACAAGTGCGGCATTTTGGGTACCACGGCTTGCTGTAGGGGTAGGGTTGGTGCTTTTGCGGTTTCCAAAAAGCCAAAGTTTGATGGTGGGGTTTGGAAGTTGCGGCAGCGACTCATTTTAGATTGCCGACAAGTGAACCTGCAATTCAAAGCTCCTCCTCGGTGCGAACTAGGTGCTCTTTCAGCCCTGTGCGAGATTGTCCTTGGGGAAGACCAGACTTTGTATACCAGTGGGGCAGACATACAGGACTGTTTCTATGCAGCACGTATTTCGAGCGAGATGTCAAATTTCTTTTGCCTGGTCTCCGATATCAACCTATTTGAAGCTAGAGTGGTGTTCGGCGAAAATTTTATTTGGGAACATGAGCATGATCGTATATCTCCTTGCATTACAGTGCTTCCCATGGGCTTTTCTTGGAGCTTCTATATTATTCAGAAGTTGCATGAGCAGAGTGCTTTGAGATCACTGCAGTGTGACCGGTCTTCATTGGTCCTTGACGGATACCCAGCCCCTGACCTGGCAGGATCGAGCGTCGTGGCGATGCCCTACTGCGACAACCTGCACAGTTTGTCGCTCAGTGCAGAGGCGTGTCAAGCGGGTAAGGCTTCGATGGCAGCAGATCTCTCAGACATGGGGTTTAGCTTGCATGAAGAAGTCGATGCTACAGACTACTTTCCTACGTTGGGTGGTATTATTGATGGTTCTAGTGGGGTCATTAAATGTACACCTACACGGGGATGGAATATCATCTATGCTTTCGAAAGTTTGCTTGATGGGCCTGTTAGCTGGGAGACTGTTCGGAGATTGTTGGGACACAGTATGACTTTGTGCACTTTGAATAGATGTGGTATGGCCGTTTTTCGATCTCTCTATGATTTTGTTGAAGCAGCCCCTCAACCACGTCCTTTGAACCACAAGGAAAGGCAAGAGGTTCTGAACTTTGTCGGTATAGTGCCATTGTTGGTAGGGGAGTTGAAAAGAAACTGGTCTTCAACTGTTACATGCACTGACGCTAGCCCTGACGGCTACGGCATCTGTGAGCGACAGCTTGATCAAGAGCTGGTGCATGACATCGGCCGTTGGCAGGATCGTTGGCGCTTTCGTCATCTTGGCCCAGAAGACTGGAAGCCTAGAGAGCGACTGGCAGGACTGGATCCGCTGCTGGACATTCGGACTGCACGGACTTTCCGATCACCTCAGACAGTGGAAGATATGTATGCCTATAATGATTTTTTCCCTGAAGTTTCCGAGCACATCACTCAACCAGAACATTGGCAGACCAAGTTGATGGGGAAATGGGGTAATAGATCCGAGCACATCACTCTAAAGGAGGGTAGGGCACTAGTTTTGGCGTTGAAGAGAATGACACGAACCTCAAGTACTAGGAATCAGCGTCATTTGGTTTTGGTGGACAATTTGGGCTTGTGTTTGGCGGTTTGCAAGGGTAGGGCTTCGAACTTTCACTTTTTGAGAATCATGCAGCAAGTGTCGGCTTTGAGCCTAGCAGGGGCTTTCACTGTCCGAGCGCGGTGGATTCGCTCAGAGGCAAATGTCGCGGACGGGCCCTCTAGGGGCCAGATCCGTCCGGGTCCTTTCCTTGGCGTCCCATCAGATCAGAAGCCAAGACCCGAAAGCAAAGGGATCTCTGATCAGAAAGGCAGCCGACGTTGTGAAGAAGAGTTCTCGAGTGTTGAGGGCGCCCCTGCTTTCACCTCCAGTGAAGCCATCCTCGAACAAGAGGAGTTTGGCGGGCAACCGTGCGTCGGCTCCCAAGAGCTACAAGGCCCAGAGGACCTTGAGCCGCACCCAGGAAGTGGCTTTGGAGGTGGACAACCTAGCAAAGGCCAACAGGCTCACGACCCTGGAGCGGAGGTCGGTCAGCCGAGCCATCGAGACACAGTATGCCAGCTACTACCGGAGATTCGCGAGTTTTTGCAGGGAGAACAGCCTAGACCCACCACCAAGTCCACTAACGGACGGCCATCTTGCAGAGTACATGGACATCATGTTTGCCGAGGGCAAAGGCATGAACGAGGGAGAGAAGACCCTTGCCAGCGTGGAGTACCACCACTCCTCCCTGAAAGGAAAAATGTTAAGGTCAAGAAAGGCTTTGAAAGGTTGGCGAAAAGAGATGCCACCCGCATCTCGGCTCCCTTTGCCAAAGGTGATAGCATATGGCATGAGCATGGCCCTCCTCGCGAAACAGAAGAAGGGGATGGCGCTAAAGCTCATAGCCGACTTCGACACCTACATGAGGCCCGGAGAGAGCCAAGATTTGAAGGTCAGCAGCTTGGTGGCTCCAGTGAAGAAAGCTGGCCCACAGTACCGCTGGTTCAGTGTGGTGGTGCGGCCTTTCGACGACCTGAGACCAGACAAGGTGGGGGTGTTCGACAACAGCATCCCATTCAACTCCAAGGGCAGAGAGTGGATAGGAGAGATGATGCAAGCCCACGTGAAGAAGCTGAAGAAGAAAAAGTCCGACCTCATCTACGACTTCACGGCCGAGGAGTACCGGAAGGAATTCCAGAAGGCTGGTCAGATGATGGGGCTGGAAGGTTTGCATCCATATCAGCTCCGGCACGGGGGCGCTGCAGAAGACCTCAATTCCAAGGCCAGAGATTATCCAAGTGTAAAGGCAAGAGGCAGATGGCAGACAGATGCCAGTGTGCGAAGATACACAAAGGTGGGCAAGGTGCAGCAGCTGTTGAACCAGTTGTCAAAAAGACACGTGGAGTTCTGTCTCTGGTCAGTTCGCAACCTGGAGAAGGTGTTTCGGGATCAAGTTCTTCCCCGAAGCCCGCTGAACTGAGCCGTAACTTCAATGTGTTCAAAAACAATACTTTGCCTCACAAATTTTGCCTTGAAGTGTTTGCTGGTACAGCACGTATCACAACCTCCTTGAATGCACGTTCACTCCCCGCTTTTCCCATTGATATCTGTTTGGATCCCTTACATGACGTGCTCAGCATACATGTGGAACATCGTATTTTCAATTGGATATCCAGCGGGCGAGTTCGTTTTATTTGGTGTGGTATGCCTTGTACCAGTTTCTCCAAAGCAAGAAAATGGGATGGTTTGGGCCCTGGGCCCCTGCGAACTTCACAGCACCTTTGGGGGCTGCCTGGCCTCAGCGAAGCAGACAAAAAGAAAGTCGCCACTGGGAATCGGCTTCTGCACTTCACAGTACGGCTGCTTACGCAATGTGTCAAGCACAGCGTTTTGTATGTGTTGGAGAACCCCAACTCTAGCATGGCTTGGGATATGCCTCCTCTGAAACGATTTTTGCAAAGTCACCATCCCTTTTCTTTTGTTTTAGACTACTGTCAATTTGGGGAGCCTTGGAAGAAACCAACAAGATTGCTGGCAAACTTTGATCTTTCACCTATTGCTTTGCGATGCAACACTGTTGATGACAGATGCAGCAGAACCAAACGGCCACATGTCGCTCTGGCAGGACTGGACAGCTCTGGCATCTTTATGACCTTGCGAGCTCAGCCCTACCCGATCGAGCTTACCGAGAAGATAGCGTCGCTTGTGGCCGAGACCCTTAAGGGCAAGGGGTGAGGGATTGGAAAGCTGCATTCAGAACACTTCCAAAGGAAGTACTCCACAGTTCCAAAGAACAATTTGAATGGAACCTGAAGCAGCAATCTTTCAAACAATCGGGCATAGCCCAGTCTGGCCCTTAGTGAGAAAGAGGTGCTGCCGGGATCATTCATTCTGCTTGCAGGTTTTTGATTTAGAAAGCAACCGAAGTTTGAACGATCTGGCCGTCTTGGACCAAGATCTTTTTTGGGGTCCACCACCACCCCACCTCCACATTGGAAAGCTGCATTCAGAACACTTCCAAAGGAAGTACTCCACAGTTCCAAAGAACAATTTGAATGGAACCTGCAGCAGCAATCTTTCAAACAATCGGGCATAGCCCAGTCTGGCCCTTAGTGAGAAAGAGGTGCTGCCGGGATCATATATATATATATATATTATATATATATATTATATATATATATATTCATTTTTTGTGGCATGTTCATTGGGTTAAGAATGGTGAATCATGCTTATGATGATTAATGGGATGTTAATGGGTTGAGAAATGGTTAATGGTTATTGATGGATTAATATTTGTTCGTAATGGTTAATAATCATGGTTGGTAGATATTGTTTTTTTTTTTAAATGGGATGTTAATGGGTTGAGAATGGTTGAGAATGGTCAATACTGGGTGAATATAATTGCTGTGTTCACGGTTAAGTTCATGGGTAATTTCTATGGGATAGCCACTGGAAAAAACCTGGCTGGTCCTCAAATGACGTTGTTTCAGGTTGGTGAATTGTTGTCATTGCTCACATTTTGATTGAGCCAGATAGGATATCATAGTGCCACAGGAAAAAATCCATGTAGATACAGGTGACGACCGAAGCATCATTGGATATTTTCTGGAGGGGAGAATCGTGGAGAATCAGGAAAGCCAATGGGGTTTTCACCGATCCTGAAGATTTTCTGCCTAGACATGTTCGTTTTTTCGATTCGTGGAGCGACAAAGAATGGTGCATGCCATTTGCGGCACCTTTGGCAGATTATACAGCGCCTGAGGTTGAAGATGAAAGAAGCGGAATTGCAGGTGGAACTGTCTGCGGGAAGCTTCAACTTGACTGCGAGACAAAAAAACCAGGAAATATGGAAATTGCAAGATTGGATGACTTCTTCTTGCTTCAGGGTCTAGTGCTGGAAAAGATAGCTGTGGCAGTTGCAACTGACACTTCAAGACTCTTTAGGTAATTGCTTTCAGAGATGTTGCTTGTTTTTTCATGTTTTGTTTTGTTTGTTTTTTTTGCTTTATAATCTACACCAGCGCTCTGTGTTTTCTACGCTTTTCATGGCAGATGTTCCGCAACGTCCATCAGGAAGCAAGGAAAAGACTTGCGCAGAGCGAAGAACGTCGGGGACCTTGCTGGAAATTTCCACCATTTCGTTTGATGATGTTTGATGATTTCCCAGAAACCTCGATTTTTAATGGGGATGTTCAATTGCCGCGTTACCAGAGGGTATATTAATATTGTACAAATTTATACATATCCCGGGATATAATTTGGGCGTACAGCCCTAATAATAAGTGATTGGTGTATATATATATATTATATATGTATTATATATATGATAATGGGTATTTGATCGGATATCATATGAGGTTTATATCGAATAATGAGGCATATATCTATAGCTGGCTGCTGGTTCTGAAGATGTTGATGTTCTATGTTTAATGATCCCTAAAGATCGGATGATCAAAATTCTTTGTTCATATTTTTTGGGGTTGAAACCACCAACTAGCGGTCAGGTATGGTCAGGTGCTGAAATAGATTGTAGTTGGGGTAAATCTAGCCACAGGATCCGGAGCTAGGCAGGGTGAGGTGTGGTGCCACGTTTTATGATTCCTGGTGATGGTTCGAAGATGTTGGAACATGTTGGAACATGTTGGAACCATTTCCGACAGATATGGCTATGGATCATTAATATTTCATCGTTTTATTTCCAAAATCTATCAAACATCTTACAAAAACACGCCTTTCTTTTTGATGATGAATATCATGGAATATCCATTTTTCAGCATTTACCAGCTATTCTTCCAGGCACGACCCCAGAATGGGAACTGAGGTTTTGTGCACCTCGTAGCTGATGGCAAGCCGCAAAGCGAGGACGGAAAGGTGGAGGAATGGTGGGATGTTGGAGCAATTCTCCCAAAACAAAGTCAGTTCAGGTTGGTGAGTGATTATGATATATGATGTACGTAAAACAATATCATTTTTACCACCCATGACTGGGAATGGTTTATACCATTTTATACCACCTATTTGTGGTGATGACTGGAGGATGGGTTATGGCGTTGTTTTACCCACATTAATTACGTACGCCTCGCCGTAGATGATGGGGAACGTAGGGGGAATCATCCCCAAATGGCCTTAAATCTGGTTTTGGAAATGTTATCATTTGCACACATATACATATATATATATATTATATATATAATTATATAATATATATATATATATAATGATTGATTATGATAGAAATTTGGTTCTGATTTAGCTCTCATAGGAAAAACCATGCCCAACTGTTATATACAACTTCCGGTATTAAATCATGTTTGAAACTGCATCCTCCCAGTAAAACGTTACTGACCGCAGGAGCTGGGGAAGATGAGACACGCTCGCACGGAAATCTTACCCCGTCCACTGGCAAGGTGGGGATCGATCAAGTGTTTGTCTTGTTGTTGCAGTTGAACACCAAGGAAAAACAAATTGATGATGATGATGATGATGATGATGTTGATGATGATGATGATGAGGATGACGATGACGATGACGATGATGATGATGATGTTGATGATGATGATGTTGTTGATGATGATGATGATGATCAAGCTGGTGGTGGTGGTGGCGGTGATGCTGGTGATTCTGATGCTGGTGATGTCTTGTCAACCTTGGTGTCGGGTCATCACATCCTTCACGGCTGAACAAACCTCCAATCGCTGGTACCAACCAGCGACATCAGGCCTGCGCAAGGGCTGTCTGGCTTGGTGAGGCAGTGATGCTATGCACAGTTCCTGGATACAGTAAGATTGATGACAAATAGTATCACAATGATAAAATAAAGCATATTATACTGTTTATATACGATATGTAATAGATATACATATGTGTCTCAGTATCAGTATTATTCCATTAGATGGGTCAAGATTTCTTGTCTGTCAATGGACAGCTTTTGTGCTCCAACAAGACCGTTTTAAGATTTTTTAATGGAGTTGAAATGTAATTTGAACATATGACATTCCCATTCCCATGATATATATATATATATACACGTGTATATAATTATATATATGCCAGACATATCCAGAATCTATGGCCTGTTGCAGTGCTTTCGGTGAATTTCTTCAGTCAAATGTATTCGCGACCCTCTCTGAGCTGTCTTGGCTTAGCCAAAATGCGAATTCAGCGCGATCCGGTTGATGTACGGAGTGCCAAGAGGATCCAGCAAGCAAAATGCTGGGAAGAGGGTATGGCCATTCTTCAAGAGGTTTCTTGGCGAAGACAGCCTCACTTTGACTTTAACAATCTTTAACTGTTCAGCCCGGGGTAGGACACTTAAGTTCTGACATGTTATCACATTAGATTCCATGCTCACCTGACAGGATTCGCTGACTACCTTTGACCATTGCTTTCTCTGGAAGGTTTTGCTCCACTATGTGCTTAGTTAAGGTCGTGCATATATGGCTATGGAAAATATAGATGAGTCACCTATATTAAAACATGTTTGAACTGCTGATTTCCCATAGCAAAGTGTTCAATTTGTTCCATTGCCAGAGCGGTGTGAGTAATGCACAGCTCGATAGGCTCGATACAACCGAGGAGACGAGCATGAAGTTGCAGCCAAGCATTTTCACCTACACCGCAGCCATCAAGTGCTTTGATTGAAGGGAGGATTGTGAGGAGTGGTGATTGATGTTGATTTTGGCAATGATATGGACAAGTTAAACAGGAATCAGACATTGAAGTGTTCAAACATGCACAGGACATACGTATATATATATATATATTTGCACAACACAAGTATCAAGCTTTCTGTATTGGCTTTCCCCTCTTTTTTCTTGTGGATGATTGTGGAATTCGCATGTCAAGTCTCGGCTGTTGTCGCAAGGTCTTGTGCATCCCATCATGCAGCGCTCCTCGCACTTCTCAAACACATGGACGACTGGGGCGTGGAGCTGGACACAGTCGCTGAACAAAGCATGACGCACGTCAATCCGTATGTAATCTATGCATACCTGATTGCTATCAGTATTTTTTCATTCAAAACTTCAGCATTTGTCGCGAGACTTTGAAGAATGACCCTACTTATGATATTGTAGTTATACTACCTGGTTTCATGGGTATTTCATGGAATTTCTATAACCCATAATGCGGATACTACCTCTTAAGAAACCATGACATACAACCGCACTGTCGAAGTGTCGAGGTCGCTTTCAGTGCTACCATTTGGGCCCTGGGAAATGACTGGAGCATGGCGCTAGCAATCTTGGTTCCTCATCGGCAGATCTGATTTTCTGAGTCCGTCCTGAAGATTCTTTGCCCCTCGATGGGTCTTGAAAGACAACCTGATGCTGACCGATATTGATTGATTTAGCACCAACAAGAGTACACAAAAGTGCTGGATGTTGTAAAGCAGCACCACAGCTCCACTTTCAGATTCTGAATCTGACATCAGCAAACTCTGTCAGGAGAGAATGATCCGTGGCAGTGTTGAGATCAACTCTATCACATGCAATGCCATGATCGGCTGCTGTGCCCAAGCAGGCCAGTGGCAACATGCTTTAGATGTGCTGCTTGGATGAATTTGGATTGGCTCATGGTAGTTGCAGTGGAATCAGTCGCATCACCAGATCACCAGTTCGTGTTGAAGATTTTTGAGACAGTACGTGGTTCTCAAATCTATCAATTTGATTCAATTTACGTGGCACTACGTGGTTCTCAAATCTAGACAAATTTGGCTATCAATTTGGCCATTTGGCCCATTTGTTGAGGTTTAGCTTGCAGAAGGAGTTGCGTATCCAGACTGATGGTTTCACATACACTTCAGTCGCAAGTGCTTCTGGCAAGAGTGGCTCGTCCGCAACCAGTTGGCTGAACATCTCAGCAGTCTGGGGATTGCATTTCCACTTAGTCACTACCCTCATTATCAACATAATATTATCTAATTATTAATTAATTATAATTATATATATACGGCAAATGCCTGGGCTTTGCGCGGACCCGCGATGACGACAGGCGACGCATCATCATCATCATCATCAAACCCTTATTGAAGATCTTCAATGAATGTAGAAGTTTAACGAAGGTGGGAGAATTAAACCCTTTTTGAAGATCTTCAATGAATGTAGAAGTTTAACGGGGGTGGGAGAATTAAACCCTCATTGAAGATCTTCAATGGATGTAGAAGTTTAACGGGGGTGGGAGAATTAAACCCTCATTGAAGATCTTCAATGAATATAGAAGTTTAACGGGGGTGGGTGAATTAAACCCTCATTGAAGATCTTCAATGAATGTAGAAGTTTAACGGAGGTGGGAGAATTAAACCCTTATTGAAGATCTTCAATGAATGTAGAAGTTTAACGGGGGTGGGAGAATTAAACCCTTGAAGATCTTCAATGAATGTAGAAGTTTAAGGGGGGTGGGAGAATTAAACCCTTATTGAAAATCCTCAATGAATGTAGAAGTTTAAAGGAGGTGGGAGAATTAAACCCTCATTGAAGATCCTCAATGAATGTGGAAGTTTAACGGAGGTGGGAGAATTAAACCCTTATTGAAGATCTTCAATGAATGTAGAAGTTTAACGGGGGATGGAGAATTGAACCCTTATTGAAGATCCTCAATGAATGTAGACGTTTAACGGGGGTGGGGGAATTATAATCTTATTGAAGATCTTCAATGAATGTAGAAGCTTAACGGGGGTGGGAGTTTAATATTCCCTAGTACCTTTGTTATTTTTCCCATAGGAAGTTAAGGTTTAATGGGGGTCGGAGTTTAATATTCCCTAGTACCTTTGTTGTTTTTCCCATAGGAATTTTGTGAAGTTTCATCAACATGTGTTTGGGAATGGGAAACCTCTACGCTTTGCGCGTATATTATATATATAGTATATTATATCTGGACAAATTATAACAACCTCACTGCGACGTCACTGAAATGATGGTTACTATGGATACCCATCCAAAAATAGATCAAAATATATGAACATGTCAGGCATTTCAGGTCAGATCATTAAATAATCAACTAATTCGTTTACCCATAAATTCCATGTATCCAGATGGTATATGGTACTCTGTTTTAGGAGGTTCCTGAAGTCATGGGGTATCCCCCAAGTCGCCATGGTTGATCAGGTGGCCAGTGGGCTTTGGCTTCATGGCTCTTGGCCACTGGGTCCAATGTACGGGTTTTGCCGCTATAAATTTTGGCAATAAATGCAGTAAGTGGTGGGTGAAAAACATGCAAACGCATAATATGTAAACACATGTAAATTAAAGAGTAAAGACCACTCGCAAATGGTAGGAGTATACTTCCTTGTTTATCACCTTGGGTTTACCACATTTAGCCCTTTTCACGAAGTTTTGCGGCGGAATTTAAGCGACAAAATTTCGCGTGAAGCCTAAGACTTGGTGAAGTGTCATTGGCATGCCAGGCTGACATGGTAAGCAGCCAGAGCGAAATCAATACTGTCTGCATGAACGCGGTGATGAGTTGCTTCGAGAAGGGTCAACAATGGAGTGGCTTGATTTGCTTATGCCAGGTGAAGGGGTGGCCTTTTGTGGCTTGGATACCAGCGGATTCCTCTGAGGTCGCGCCATTCTATGCCTTGAAGGGATGACGTTGAGGAAGTTGGCCCCAGACAGGACTGCGACCCCAAGATTGGAAGTTTTCCCTCTTCGGGTCAGGTGCAATGGTGGTTTTCAATGGGAGGTTTGCAGCGAAAATTCGCAAAGACCCAAAACATCCCACTCAGTCAGGACCAGTTACAATGTGGCCATGTCTGCTTGCGATTGGCCGATGTCACTACACTTGCTACAGGACTCT
>Ga0126342_10003699_pt1:0-5000 | contig 25516 bp, 21 predicted proteins | sample Cyp1metagenome_FD_92528 | JGI IMG/M metagenome (GOLD analysis project Ga0126342, IMG submission 92528) | Coral microbial communities from Lord Howe Island, Old Settlement Bay, Australia - Cyphastrea 1 metagenome | ecosystem: Host-associated > Invertebrates > Cnidaria > Coral ... | reverse complement strand
AACACTTTGACTTCGAAATGTGCTTCGCGCTACAACAGCGTGCACTTTTTCGACATCTCAACTTCCAAAAGTGCTCCAAGACCGTCAGTTTTTAACACTTGTGACTTTGAAATGTGCTTCGCGCCACAATGGCGTGCACTGTTTCGACATCTCAACTTCCAAAAGTGGTCTGAGACCAGTTTTTAACACTGTTGACTTGGACATGTGCTTTGCGCCACAACAGCGTGCAATTTTTCATCTCTCATCTGACCAGATGTCTCCGCACCCGCCGCTTTAGCGAGCCTACTTTTCGACCCTCCGGAGCCACAAATCATTGAAAAAACACGGTGCTTCTTGACTGTCCCACCTTTTCGCGCACCTGCATCTTCTTTCTTTGGACTCTTTCTCTTCTCTGATTGTCTCTCTTCCTCTTCCCTTCCCTTCCCTTCCCTTCCCTTCTCTTCTCTTCTCTTCTCTTCTCTTCTCTTCTCTTCTCGGACTCTTTCCACCTATCCTTTTCCATCTGTCCATATTGTCGGAAGTTTGACTTCTAAACTTCCTTCGATGAAACACCAGTTCCGTCCGCATATTTACATGTATAGTCTGTATAGTTATACAACTAAAATGGATTCCGCATGTTCAAATGGCCAGGCAGGCACCACTTCCGGGAGTTATTCTAAAATACCAGTTCGCATATTCAAAAAACCATATACTCCGAATATTGAGATGTAGTTAGCGTATGGAAATATGATATTTGAGTCGATTCACCTTGATGACCCAAACACTTGATCTAAGGCAGCGAAGAATGGTCGCTTGCGCTTTGGATTCTGGAAGAGATGCGCTGCACTACGGTGCCTCGGTCGAGGTTTGCAAAACGAATGACTCTATTTCTATACTTTTCTATCTATTTCTTGTTGTTGTGCCTTCAGTGTCAAATACAAAAAGACTTGCACTGTAGGTGTTGAAACTCTAGAGGAACTCATGGGAAGTTTTTTCTACTGTACCTTGCACAATGACTTTGGTGCGCATGGGTTGGTTTTAGGTAAACTCTGCAGGAAACTTGTTTCTTGTATGCCGAAAGAAAAGGGTTTCTCGCAGATTTTCCAAAAAATCAAAAATAGGTTGCTGACTTTCTGGTTTTCTGTTGTTCAGATTCAACTAATACGTCGTGTCTGCATGTGTCTGCAATTAGGTGCAGCGAAGCATCGTGAGCATGAACACAGCGATGAGTGCATGTGCAACAGCTGACCAATGGCAACAGGCCTTACTTTTGCTGCAGCTGTCAGATGAGCCTCGGAGAATTTACCGACAACAGATCCATTGGCCTGTGTTAAACCGATAAACTTGTCATCTTTGAATGGGAGCCTGCATTTTTGAGTGGTTAAGTTGGTTCCCGGTTACAATGTTTTGACCTGTAGCAACCTTTCTAAGTTCGAGACATGCGCTGACGTATAATATATATATATATATATATATATTTATTTATTTATTTGTTTAAATATACCAGACGATTCCCTGTGACTTTGTTTGTGTTTTCTGCTAAGTGGTCTTCAGAAAGAGGTCAGTTAAGGAAAACGTGAAACGTAGAAAGAGGTCAGTTAAGGAAACGAGCCGAACATAGAAAGAGGTCAGTTGCGGAAACGAGCCGAAAAGTGGCCTACCAGTGACACGCAGGTGACACGCAGACAGCCAATCCTTAAGTGACCTTTTCAAGGCGTAAGCGACCTTTTCAGGGTCCTAAGTGAGCTTGTTTCATCCCACCTCGAAACCCCAGTGACATGCAAGTGACACGCAGTGACACGCAGAAATCATGTGATCAGCCAGGCAAAGAGGTCACTTAAGGATTCATGAAACCAGGCCACTTATGCATGGTTGATCTTGTAAGTGACCGTTTGGCACTTTGGGTCTAAGTGGCTTCCGTTAGAGGCTAGAAGAAACTGCCTGGTATGTATAGTATATATTATGTATACATATTATTGATATATTGTCTATATAATATCATATAACTAACACATAGCAAACATGTAACTTATGACTTACAACCTATAACAGCCAAACCGGGGGCTCTTAGGCTGACACGATCAGCTATTCCATCATCCTCGGTGCAATGGCGGCTGCAGCCTCTGAGACGCTGCTTTTGGGCATTCTGCAAGAGATGACATCGAGAAGGAGTGACAACTCCAGGTTTTTGGAAGGGAATCTCCATCGATGACTTTAAGGGAAATCGAAACCGGAAACTTTATGGTCTTTACCACCATTGTTAGGGGGTCCCGGTTTCCGTTTAAGATGTTCCCATCCAATTTTGGGAGAATCTTAGGTTTGGGTCCAGGTTTGATCATTTTTTCCATTGAGCAGGCAAGTTTGGTGTTAAAAACAATATTTTTGGGACAAACCTATTGATCCTATTGGATCAAGTTCCAAGAATCCTCATATGAATCCACTTGATCGGCGTCAATGTTCAGATATTTTTGGAAGGTTTGCCAACAATAATTCTGCAAGATGCTGTTATTTAAGCTACATCTATCGACCGTTCTTGACTCAAGGGGCCTCCTTGCGTCAAACTTCTAGCGCCTTTGGCAGCTCAAGTCTTTGGTGCACTTTGGCAATGCAGTATGGCCAGAATAGCTTAAAAGAGCTTCTGAAGCATTCAATGCACATCCTTGTCGATAGTTGTTCCAGCCAGCTTGGGTGTTTTTCCAGGCGCCCAGCTTTCCAGTGCCACTGTCAGGATTGAACTTTCGAAGACATCTCTAAGTGCCATCATGTCTCGCTATGAGCAGCACATTCCTCGCCGTCCCACGGCGCATGAGGGTGACCATGGTATGCCATGATATGCCATGGCCATGGCTTAAGTGGTTGGCCATGGGGATAGGGATGGGGATATTTGGATGATCGGATGATCATGATGATCTTAGACGTGGATACTGAACTTGACGAGATAAAGACGCTTTGCTTCAAAGGCCTTAAAATGAGACATAGACTAGACATTGATGACATAGCCATGTTGTAGGCATTTGGATGTGATGAAGGGTCAAAGCAAGATCTGTGATGATCCACGTCATGGCATGGCACATCTAACTGGTGTTTATGGAACCACAACCAATAGTACATTCAATATTCAATAGTACTGCTTTTGCGTGACAGCACCTTATCCTTAAACACATTTCATGACTTTGAGTTGCGCTCATCTTTTTTTTTAATGGCTGCTTTAAATCCTGATCAAAGCCCACTAAAACACCATGACTCACCCAGTCCCATGATGGTTTTCGCCTCGGTAAAGCCCATTGAAACACAAATATGAATTCCCACACTATGAATCACCCTTCATATGAACAAATCACCAATAATGGTTTGTTAAAACACCATTACTATCCATTACTAGGGTCTTGGCTTAAGTCGCACCTTCTTGTTGAAGTCGCATCTTGATTGGCGCCCGCCACACAAAACACAGTTTTACTCAAATCTTGTGATTTGATATTTGTACTCAATCATACATGATTGCAGTTTTACCAGCGCGCCAGCTCGCTTTTTCCATGGTCGACCTATAGTTCCATAGTTGACTTTTTTTTCCTCGTGTAAGTTTTTTGCCCCAGATAGCGAAGCTATTGGGGTTATTACTTCAAGTATAGGCAGAGTTGCATGTTTGCGTTTTGGAGCTGGGTTCCTGGTGCCCTTGCAGGGTGCCGCTGCAAGGTGCTGCTGTCAGAGTGCTGTGTGCATTTTGGAGCTGGGTTGCTGGTGCAGCTGCAGGGGTGCCGCTGCAGGGTGCCGCTGCAAGGTGCTGCTGTCAGAGTGCTGTTTGCGCTTTGGAGCCTGGTCGCTGGTGCGCTGCAGGGTGCTGCTGCAGAGGCTGTCCAGGGTGCAGGGCTTCTTTTCATTTTCCCTCCTCATTTTCAGGCCCAAAAGGGCCTTGGTGGGTTGGTATGCCTTTAAGCCTCGTTTGTACCTTGTTTAGGCCTCGTTTAGGCATCGTTCTGGCTGCTTTTCTTTTTGCTTATGCTACGGTTGCGGTGGTGCTGCGAGCAGCATAAGCAGCACGAGCAGCAAAAGCAGCACAAGCAGCACAAGCAGCAGAAAGAGCAACGCACAAGCAGTAGCACCAGCAGCGAACCTGCTCGTGCTGCTCGCGCTGCTTGTGCTGCTTGTGCTGCTTGTGCTGCTTGTGCTGCTTGTGCTGCTTGTGCTGCTTGTGCTGCTGCTGGTGCAGCTTGTGCTGCTGCTGGTGCAGCTTGTGCTGCTGCTGGCGCAGCTTGTGCAGCTTGTGCGGCTTGTGCTGCTTGTGCTGCTTGTGCTGCTTGTGCTGTTGCTGGTGCAGCTTGTGCTGCTTCTGCTCCTTCTGCTGCTGGTGCTTCGGGTGCTGCTGGTGCTGCTTGTGCTGCTGCTGCTGCTGCTGCTGCTGGTGCTGGTGCTGCTTGTGATGCTTCTGCTGCTTCTGCTGCTCGTGCTTCTTCTGCTGCTTCTGCTGCTTGTGCTGCTGCTGCTGCTGCTGCTGCTCCTGCTGCTTTCGCTGCTTCTGGCTCTGACCGCCACCGCGTCGCAACCCTAAGACCCTAAGGCAAAAGACTGCGCGCGCGCATTGTTTTGTTGATTTTCGCAGGTGATTTCAAAGGAAAAAGTGCATGTTGACTGCGCGCGCGCAATGTTTCCTTGATTCCAGCCACTTTCTATGATTTGCGGAATTCATTGGCGCCCGCAATGAATCATTGCAAAAAACAATGCTCGTGATGTGACTTCAGCGGCGTGATGTGCCTAGTGTTTTTCACAGCGCGTGCCACACAAGATGTGCCTTCAGCGGCATGATGTGAGTTCAGTCGAAAACTTGTAGCTGTGAATTTGGTTGGTTAAAGCCCATTGTAACACAATTAATTAGTATCCATTGGTTAATATTAACTGAAATTCATACCAGTAGTACCGCACAAGGCGGTGGCGGAAGTTTCAAAAATAGGAAACCTATAGGAGAAGTTGGTTGTTGTGAATCAAGGATGGCAGCGCGAAGCCGCTGATGGACCGAAAGGTGGTTG
>Ga0126342_10003698_pt1 | contig 25529 bp, 25 predicted proteins | sample Cyp1metagenome_FD_92528 | JGI IMG/M metagenome (GOLD analysis project Ga0126342, IMG submission 92528) | Coral microbial communities from Lord Howe Island, Old Settlement Bay, Australia - Cyphastrea 1 metagenome | ecosystem: Host-associated > Invertebrates > Cnidaria > Coral ... | reverse complement strand
TTAAAATATGTATATATATATATATATATTCATAGATAACAGTTTGGATCCTCCGTATCCTCGTGATCCAACTGATCTCGGTGATCCCAACCTGCCATAACTTGGACAGCCACGACCAGCGCCACGCCATGGCGTCGGCATCGCGAAGGTCCCATGGCTCCGTCGAAGATCTGAAGAAAAACTGAGGACAGTCGAACTTTCCATGAAAAAAAAACGAGACAAAACTCATGTTTGGGGTTAATATGGGTTAATGAATGTGAATATTTCGCGAATTAATGTTGATTCGAATGTTAATTATAGAACATGAAGACAACCGGCAACTTGGCATGTTTTGATCATGTTTTTGGCAGCTTCCCAGGAGAAATGCAACATGTCTTGAGCCAATGGCTGCGTTGTATCAAAAACCTCCAGCTGCGCCGAAACAGCTCCAGACTTCCTCAGCCGCGCCTGCAATACATCGATCAAAGCATCCTGCGGTACCATGGCACCATGGCAGATGTGGCAATGGATGGCAATGGCAAATGTTTGAAGCATGAGAATCTCCATTTCCAAGTGATTAACTTCAAATCCACCACTTGACGCAGTAGATGGTGCCCCACAAATTCATACAAATTCCACAGTCGATCGCCAAGTAGACTGTCCAGCAACGCAGCAAAATCCATCACCAGCGTGTAACTAGAGCTTCATATCAAGGATATAGATGGATATAGGGCAATCGAAAATTCAGATCATCTATATCCATCTATATATATATATATTTATATTTATATATCACTAGTCTTTCAATTTCTTCATTGGTTTTTTTCCCTCACGAGACCGGTCCACACGGGACCGTTTGTCGAACCGAATCCAGTGGATCCTCCGGTGAGTCGTCTCCGGCGCGCGCTCCGGTACCCGCTGGCGGTACCCGTTTCAAGGTACCCGAACTGGAAATTGAAGATTGGAAGTCATGGAAGTCATGGAAGTCAGATGAAGTCAGATGAAGTCAGCATGTTCAGTATGGACCAATGGAAGTATGAACTGTTCGGACCGTTGTCCTTTCAAATATTCCAGTTCGATGCTAAAGAATCCTAGAGACTATCCCAATGTTTACATCTTCAGCTCAATAAAGGGAACAACAAATCTGTTCAGCACCGAATATCGGACCCTTCACTGGGACTCAGTGATGAAGACGACGGCAGTAGCAGCTGGGCTGCTGCGGTGGCATCGTGGATTCCACGAGAGCTCCACCAAGTCTTGCCGTAAGAGATCCTCGGAGTCTGGAAACGAACAAGGATTGGTATAGAAAACAAGGGTTCCAACAATTATCCGGAAAGACTTTGGGGCATAGCACACGTATTACATGTGTATATATATAATTAGCATACTATTTACCATCTGGTTATTTAACATAGCCATGGAAAATCCACCCATTTTATAGCTATATAGGTAAACCATCTATTTCTATGGGCCATGGCTTCCATGGCGAACTGTTAGTCATAACCAGAAGGTAATAGGATCCACCATGTTGGGAACAATGTTGGATCCACCATACCCCTTAAATTGGACCCTGTTTCTATGGCTGGTTTATGGTCAACCATCAATCCATATGGATGGTATTTGGAAGTTTCACCATGAAATCCTCCAAGCCAAGCCTAACATGGCGAGGAGAACTAAGCCTAACTGAGAAACAACATCTCTTCACCCGCGGCAATGTCGCGCTTCGCGTAGTAGCACACCTTCAGCGATGTGTAGCAGTGTAGCAGCTGCATGAAGTACGGAAGCAGCATGGCTAGAGAAATTCCTTGTGTGAATGACACTGGGTGCATTATGACAAATATGAGAATTCCATGCCATAGTGTCAATAATGTGGCATATAATATTTAGATGTTATAGATGCTATAGACACATTTTATGCTATATTCAGCTATATATTTAGATTCGTCATTGCCTTTCGCTGCTATAGCTGCGCCAAGACACACTGAGCCCCTGAACTGCCTCGCTCGTTCCATCAACTCGCACACGGCGGTATCCCAGGTTGGGTACGGCTGAATGGTTGTAGATGCTGCCGCAACCAAGCACCACTCCTTGCTGCTTTTGTGGTCTCATGTACATGTGTATTGTGTATTTAGAATTATGTGTGTATATACATACATACACATACAGTATTTTTTGCATGTAAAACTGGATCTAGTATATTAAAATTGCATGGTTAAAATGCATATTCACCATCCTGTCCACAAATTTAAATGTATCCCTCATTTTCATCCAGATTCTCCCATGCTTTTCCAAGGCATGTCATCTACCAAGCTTCGAAAGAGCCCTTCCCGCAGGCTCTCAGCAGAGTAGCGGTAATCCGCTAACAAGCCGCCCATCCTGGGCGTCGCTTGGCCACTTGGGGATGATTCAGCCAATCCTGGAGGAATGATATGGGATGATGTCTGAAATCTGTTGGGTCAAAGCCTGTAAGCCATGCCAAGCATCTCAGTGTTCATCAGCAAAACACTGGGGGCAAACTCCACCATCTCGCCTTCTTTGAAGGCCTTCTGGGCATAAACCCCATTGCCATGCAGCTTGGAATACTTCACCTTCAAGCCGGTGCTGTAAGGTAAGACCCCATCCACGAAATCCTTGGCTCATGCTGCACTCCATAGATTCGGTGAGGGCCGTTGATCTGCCAAGGCGCAAATGGTTCGCTCATGTAGGGCTTTGGCGGCCGCGCTCCGCACGCCTCTGCCGACAGACTTAGACAACAGGATGGTGCCCCCCAGTGATGTTTGTTGGCTTCTAAACCCCATCAAGATCCATTCACTATAGTTATATCTACCATAAACCATAGTTAAGCCACTTATGGTTGCACTGTCAAATCACCTTCATCATGAGCCACCAGTTCCGTTTCAAACCGCGACCTCCAGCGCCACAGATGGCATCCCTCCGGCCACGGAGCTGCAGGACAGCAGCAGCTCAGTATTTTGGAGCACCTCCATACGAGCACCTGAGAGCTGGGCTTCACAGCTGCCTAGTTGGTACGTCCCCATTGATGTTACAGCTGGGTTACCAACCAATGGCTTATGCAACAATGGTTGATTACCATTCAAAATTGGGTTGCCCAGTAACCGTTGCGAGTCGGATGATCCTCGGGCAGCTGAAGTGCTGCTTCCCACAGCGGTTTTATGACAAAGCACGCAGCAGGACGTAGTGCCGCACCTTGCCCTGGCGGTCCTTCCGGACTTCATGGGCGCAGGAGACATTGTGATCACCTCCGAAAGCAGGGTCCCACCTAGTAGATGGCTTACACCCCCAGTTATATATGGAATATCCCCTAATTAATATATAGATATATATATATATACATACATATATAATATACATATAATATACATATAATATACATATAATATACATATAATATACATATAATATACATATAATATACATATAATATACATATAATATAGATGGATGGATGGATGGATAGATAGATAGATGGATAGATAGATGGATATAGATGGTAGGATCGATAGTAGGATCGATAGTAGGATCGATAGTAGGATCGATAGTAGGATCGATAGTAGGATCGATAGTAGGATCGATAGTAGGATCGATAGTAGGGTCGATAGTAGGGTCGATAGTAGGATCGATAGTAGGATGGATAGTAGGATGGATAGTAGGATGGATAGTAGGATGGATGGTAGGATGGATAGTAGGATGGATAGTAGGATGGATAGTAGGATGGATGGTAGGATGGATAGTAGGATGGATAGTAGGATGGATAGTAGGATGGATAGTAGGATGGATAGTAGGATGGATAGTAGGATAGATAGTAGGATAGATAGTAGGATAGATAGTAGGATAGATAGTAGGATAGATAGTAGGATAGATAGTAGATAGGATAGATAGGATAGATAGGATAGATAGGATAGATAGGATAGATAGGATAGAGAGGATAGATAGGATAGAGAGGATAGATAAGATAGATAAGATAGATAAGATAGATAAGATAGATAAGATAGATAAGATAGATAAGGTAGATAAGATAGATAAGATAGATAAGATACATAAGATAGATAAGATACATAAGATAGATAAGATACATAAGATAGATAAGATAGATAAGATAGACAAGATAGACAAGAAAGATAAGAAAGATAAGAAAGATAAGAAAGAAAGAAAGAAAGAAAGAAAGAAAGAAAGAAAAGAAAGTAATAAAGATAGATAGATAGATAGATAGATAGATGGATAGATAGATGGATAGATAGGTAGGTAGGTAGGTATAGAGGATGAAATGGGTTATGTACGGAATATAAACTACAGATCCTAAGTGGGATGCACATCCAACTAGGAATATATATATGTGTGTATGTATGTGTTTATCACCAACATTAGTATATCATGTGCTAAAGCCAATGCCAGAGGAAGTTTACCCATATTTATTACATCATCCTACAGGAATACAGTGTTACATATGCTATTTGACGATCCACAAGAATTTCTGCTGGGCCTGGCAATTCGTCCCAGTCATGAAATCCCGTTGTTTGACCCCCTCTGAGGTTATCGAAAAATTCAATGGGATAAAATATGATAAAATCCTCCACTTGTAGTTGGGGTCCTTTATTGAAGGAGCGCATCTTTCCACTACTCTGCCGGAGGGCACGGATTCACGGCAACTGTTGCCTCGCTGACAACTGTGCTGCAGCGCTATGTACAGTTTCGCTGTGGGTGAACTCCACAGTCTCGCTGAAAAAGTCGCTATGTCATAGTGGTGTCCCCACTGGGCCACCGGTTTCTCATCGTCTTCCCTAATTTCCAAGGACTTGGTGGTCACCCGCCTATTTTCAGACACACCCAAATCACATTCTTGGTTTTATATCGTTTTATATCCAATCAATATCCCATTATATATAACCCATTATCCCATAGTATATCCCATTATATATAACCCAAATCAAGATAGAAAAGTATTTCCAGGATGGAAAAAAAAAGTTTCCAGCTTTCCCATGGTTTCATCATTTTCGGGACATTTCCGTGCCCTCATCCTCCGACTCCAGGAAACAGAGAACCGTCTCCAGCTGCCCATTCCTTGGTGCTACCGTGCCCTGAAACACTGCCGGAAGGGTTCCTCCAAACATGGCCATAGGGGTAAAATGATGATCAACAACTGGATTTAACGCAACTGGCCATATTTTCAGACAAAGTTGTTTATTCAGTCTTTATTCAGTCTTATTATGATCAATCCAAATGGGTGGTTTGAGCAATCATGTACAGCCTGCAGTGCTATGCCAAAAAGTGATGCAGTGATGCAGTGATGTTTCACTAGGTCCGCTTAAGCTGCAACAATTGCTGGAATCCATGAGGTATGGAATCCAATACATGGTATGGACATAGACCTTCAGCACACAGCGAGGGCGAGGGCATCATCCACATTCACTCCACACTTTGCCAAAAAATGATAATGTCAACCCAGGATTCATAACCTGACTATTCATATCTATTCATTGGGTTTACCCTCTGGTAATTTGACATAGCTATTGAAAATCACCATTTATAGTGGATTTTCCCATTGAAAATGGTGGATCTTTCCGATCTTTCCGTAGTTATGTTAAATTACCAGAGGGTACATAAAGAAACCCTGATTCATCCACCATGAATTTGGGGCTACCCAATTCACTACTCGTGATTCGGCGAAGCCTCAGAGCAGCCGAGCGTAGTGGTACCATCCCCAGACCGTCTGGCTGATCCTGGTCAGCATTGACCTTTGGAGCGATCGAAAAAATGACCCACTTGGCTCAAAAAAAAGACGGTGAAATGTTGCCGAAGTGCTAGTGAGTTGTGTGTTTATCTCTTTGGGTGGTTACAATATTATCTATATATACACATATATGTACATGTGTGTGTGTGTTTGTACTACTATCCTTATCATTAGTGTTGTCACTATTATTATTGTTTATATGCGTATAACGGTGTATATATATATGTGTGTGTGTTAATATTATAATTGTCATTATTATCGTCATTAGTACTATCGCTATGTTTGTCATTGATATTATCATTATCACCATTATTGTCATTCTTATCAGCACCATCAGCAATATCAGTATTATCAGGCATTATCTTTATTATCAGTATTATCACTGTCATTGTTATCATTCGTATTATTGTCATTATCACTATTATCAATATTGTCATTATCGTCAGTATTGTTATCAGTATCATTATTACTATTATCATTATTATCATTGTTATCATTATTGTCGTTATTAGCATTATTATCATTATAATCATTACCATCATTATTAACATTATTGTCATTATCATAATTATTATTGTCATTATTATTATCATTATGTTCATTACATTCATTGTTAGTGTCATTACTATCATTACTAGTATCACTATTAGTATCATTAATTATTAGCATCATGATTCTCATCAGTATCATTAATGCTACAATGCTACAATTGTTACGCGCAGCACCTGCACTACGCCCCACAGCCAAAAATAAGGGTTCCGACAATTATCCCGAAAGACTTTGGGGCATAGCACACGTATTACATGTATATATATATACATATAATTGGCAGGCTCCCCATTTTGTAAGAGGGAAGGTGGATACAATCATAGCTTCCATTCAGCGCTCCCTCCATTCACTACCGGATAGCTGTCCCTGCTCTCCCTATTATAATCCCTATTGTTGATGGTTAAACCCTGCCCAAGTCCTATTGTTATATGGTCAACCAATCAATATCTCCCCAATTTTCAGGAACGAACCAACCATGAACTTCCCGAAATCATCACCTGGCACCGGTTTCACCGATGATTTGTTTCTGCCCCAGTGACTTCCAACAAGTACTGCACCACAGGTGGACATCCTTGTTCAGCAGCTAGATGTAGGGGAGCTGCACCCAGATAATCGGCCTGACGGCAATATTGATCCAGTGGAAATACAATGGGGTACATGTATGTATGTGTATTTCTATAATATATATATATATATATTATCTATATATATATAGTGTGTATATATATACATATATGTCTATATATATACATATATGTCTATATATATACATATATATATATATGTTGTGTGTAAATATATATATATATATAATATACATATACATACATGTATGTATGTATGTGTGTAGGCCTCATTCTTGGGTGTGTTGGAATATAGAGGATTAAACTGATTTAACTCCGAATTTATGGCCATTCTCATGGAGAAATGAGGTTCCACGCCGAGACCACCAATTTTTGTTCTTTTGCATTGCTTTGCATTGTCAGGTGCCAAAGCCATTTCGGGTAAGGTACGCGCTCACCATCGCAACTCCTCATGGCACGTTCTGACCCTCGCCCCGCCTTGTTCTTGTCAGCCCCTGCCTCTACCAGGGCACGTACCACATCCAAATGCCCGTTCCTCGGTGGTGAAAGCTGCACACTAAAGTTCATGGAAAGTAGACTTCAAGAATCGTGGTAAACCCAGACAATTTTACTATTCTGGGCTTATGATAAACCAAGCGAAATTAGGATGTACAGTTGAAAGTACCAATTCTCAATTCTAGCACCCGATCCAAAATACATCAAAATACGGCTTTTAAGGAATAGCCAAGAAACAAGGAAGCTATGTGTAATGGGACCGATCCTTGTTGCCCGACGTGATCTTTCTCCGCACCCGCAGACATCAGAAGTTGAACCACCTCCACCGAACCACTGGCAGCAGCTGCATGCAACGGACTTTCCTCGAGAGCTGGAGGACACCCGTTGTGAACCAATGTGGAAAAACCATGGAAAAACACCACGGATTTTCCGAATGGTCATCTGGTTGACATACCAAAAAATCCAGGCCAGACACATGACCTCTCAAGCCTAATTCTTAGTAATTCAATGAGAAAATGGGATATCTCAAATATCTATCTTAAATCTCTAACATATTACAACTTTTCATGACATGTGTTAATTGTTCGTTTTACAAGACGTCTTGACCCTCTGGCATTTGTTCCCAGTTTCTCCACGGCGATCTGCTTGGTGGACTCGGGCACGAGCCTGATTCAATGGGGTAGTGACCGGTTTGTTTCTTTAGTCTCTTTTGGTATGAGCAAAACCTGTAGAAATTACTCAACCACTACTTAGCTACTTAGCTACTTAGCTACTTAGCTACTTAGCTACTTAGCTACGTCTTCGTTTTGAAAACTTTTTCGTACGTGTGAAACATCAAACATCCAGCAAAAGACTGCTAAGTTCTAGTACAGCCCTTTCGAAGTCAAGAATACACGCGGCATTGCCAAAAAAAAAACAATATACATCTCTAAGACAAACAAACATCAAATCCAGGAAAAAAAGAATAAACACTATACATCATTCCCCATGATATTCCCATTCCAACCTGATCCCATCCAAATGATTCACCGGACTCGGGGACGGGCGGTTTTTATTCAAGGCCAGGGACGTCATCTGATGGCGTTTCGGAATTCAATTCACATGACATTCACATGACATTCACATGGTATTTCCATGGTATTTCCATGGGTTTCCCAATGGGTTTTCCGGTCGGTCCGCCTCCAGGAGCCGCTGAACCACCTGGACATGTCCCATCTCCGCAGCCAAGTACAAGGCGCTGCGTGAGTTCCCGTCCACGGCATTCAGCTCCGCCCCAGCCTGGGCCATGTGAAGATCATGGAAATACCATGGGAATATCATGGAAATCTCGGAAAATCCTATTTTGAGGGATTTTTAATTGTTCAATATATATATATATATACATATATATATATATACATATATATATATATATATATACATACATATCTATCTATTCAGGTGAAATCCTGGATAGTTCATATATAATTCCAGACCCAATCCTATTGATCCCATTGAGGTTGAGTGTTCAATGTAGCCAATGTAGAATATGTAAAAAAAACAGGTCACAATGAGGCACAATGAGCCACAACGATTCACGATGAGTCACACTGACTCACAATGAGTTACAATGGGTCAGAGCGAGTCACGATGAGTCAGAATCACTCACATTCACAATCAATCGGTCGCAATGAGTTCCAATAAGTTCCTCACACAGCAGAAATCGAGACCAAACGGAATTTCTCTTGCGCAGCCTCCATGAGGCAACGCAGAAGCTCGGCATGGCCGTAGCGTGCGGCGTAATGAAGGGCTCGGCTGCCTTCCACGCCGACCTGACAGCGTCTCAACTGGTGAAGCATTGGTGTCTTGGCCACGGTCCTGAATGAAGATGCGTTTCCTTCAATGGTTTAGGTATATTTTGACTTTTGTATGTACACATATCTATACATCTATCTATATATCTATCTATCCATCCATCCATCCATCTATCTATATCAATATCTACATCTATATATATAATATAATATATATAATATTATTATATATATATAGTGTAATAGGCCAGGAGGCTGGTTTCACAGTATATAGATATGTATGTATCCAGGGCATTCTGAGTAGACTGTTTTGTGACCACTCGCACCTTGTCGCAGTCAGCCTTGGCCTCCAACAAGAGTATCAGCACCTGCCGACGCCGGGGGACTGTGAAAAAAATGCTACAACTGTGGAGATATATTACGGTTATATAATGGTTATATTACGGTTATTATATAATGGTTATATAATGGTTACATAATGGTTATATACCTCAGTTACATCATGTTATCTATGAAATCGTTTTTTCATTGGGACCGTAAAAAGAAAACTAGAAGTATGGTTATATACCTATCTACAACCTCAACTGCACCCCCAAAATACTTTTCAACGTACGACTAATTAGTGACAAATGGTCATAATAAACCACCAACTACGGCCATAGTTCAACTCCAAGTTAAAATTTCATCGCTTCAAAAAGATGGAAGAACAAATCAATTAAATCAATTAGCAAGTTCCCATAATTTTCGGATTAGCAAATCAATCATCTTCCATAATTTTGAAGATAAATTATTCCCATCTAAATTTCTTCCATTATTTTCCATCATTAGATGATTTTAGATGAAAATCAATTTTTTCATGATAGGAATCAATTATCTAGATGTTCCATCTAAATTTCTTCCATCATTAGCAAATCAATTATCTTCCATCTTCCCGGATTTTCTGATTTCCCATACTCTAAAGCCATCATCCCACAGTCGTCAGCAACCTCCAAGTGGCCATGCCGTGCAGCAGCATGCAGCGGGCTCACGGAGTGCACGCTGTGCTCCTCACCCCAAGAACGAAAAAAAAGATGATGCTGATGTATATATATATACAGTATACATATAATATATATATATATATGTCTACGTACAGATAGCATTACATAGCAATCCCAGCTATCAAAAACCAGTGAGGTGGCGAATGACACCCTTCCTGGTGCAAGAATGGGTTCCATGATGTCACAAGTTGGAAATACACCGAACCCCGCTTCTTCCTAAACATGCCTCACGCAGTTCACCAGCAGTTTTCTTCCAAATGGTCAAAGGGCTGAAGACGACCATGGTTTCCAGGTGAAGATTTTCCCAGGTTAAAATCACTGTCCTTGTCGGCTTTCGCTTGTAACAAGCAGCGAACCACTTTGGCATGACCATTCTCGGCAGCCAGATACAAGGGCAGAGCCCTTGCGGATGGAGGCGGTCAGGTCGAAAGTATCAGATTCAACTCGAGTCCCAAAATGTGTGTCCTAAATATGACAGGGTACTTGGTGGCTCATCCCACGAATCGTAAGTGGGTTATAACCCCAGTGATTTACATGGGATAAGTAGGGTTAATCCACTTATAACTGGGGTGAACTAACCCACTTACTAAGTGGGATGAGCCACCAAGTAGGACAGGATTAATAAAACCATACTCTAAGCAAAATCAGGGGTCTGATGGTCGTCCACTGGATCGAACTGCTGGCAAAACTGCAGTAATGCAGCCACCACCTGCCAATGCCCTGCGAAAGCCGCCTCATGTAAAGGGCTCGTACCACCAGGACGACATCTGTCAGGGTCTGCCAAGGCATGCAATAAGAAAGTCACGACTGGAAGATGGCCCTGCTTTGAAGCCAACAAAAGGGCTGTCGAACCTTGCAGATCCAGCTGATCTTTGTCAACTCCTGAAGCGTTCCAAAAATGGCTGCTCTGAACACGTGTGCATAACCATTCCAACCCTATGACGATCGTAGTACCGTAGCTATGGTATAGAAACGGTAGATGAATATGTTCTACCATGGTTCTTAATACACCCATGTCACCACTAACCGTTAGCTCCTTCAGCAAGTAAGAGACGAAGTACTTCCAGGTGACCGCTCAGGGCGGCCATGTGCAGCGCGCTCTTGCCCCGCAGATTCTGCTTCTGAACGCTGGCTCCCACGTCCAACAGGTAGCGCACCAGGGCCCCGTGACCTCGCTCCGCCGCGATGTGAAGCGCCGTGGCACCCAAACCGGCCATGCTATCTGGGTCGTTTCCAGCCTCCACCAGGAAGCGCACGATCTCCTGAGAACCCGATATATTGACATGGGAAATCGATGGGAAATCCCCGAACTCAATGGAGGTTGGAATGAGAAAATCAGCTACGAATGGGGATTGATGGGGATTGTCATTGTCACGTTTGCCAGAGGGCAATTGAGGTGGGATTCTGGGTGAAACACAGTGCAACCACGTCAAACTATGAAGGGAGCCGTTCACCAACATCCAACCCGCCAGTTGAAAGAGATCACCATGGGCAGCTCCATCATTCCCTTAAAGCATCTTAAAGCTATGTATATATATATATATAAATCATCAAATCATCCAATTCTTTGGTTCTGAAGCACCGAGGCTCGGTTTCACCATTCAAAGCGGCCATATGCAACGGCACGGCTCCATGATGATCTGCGTAGTCCTTCTCCGCGCCAGCCGCCACCAGGGCCCGCACCACATCGAGATGCCCGTGCAAGGCAGCCATGTGCAACGGCACGGTGCCGTGGAGGTCCGCCTTTTGCAGGTCGCAGCTGACCTCGGTGAGATACGTCACCACCGGCAGTTGGCCCTGCTCGGCAGAGAGCTGTAAAGGTCCCGCTCCGTTGCAGTCGGACTGATCTTTGTCAGTCCCCAAGTCGACCAGAAGTTGGACCACAGCGACATGGCCACTGAGTGCTGCCATGTGGATGGCTGGTGCACCACGTTGGTTCACTTTGTCTTTGTCAGCTCTCGCTTCCACCAAATACCGCACCACTTCCTCAACCAAACACATGGGATTTGGCATCGCACAGCTTTTCTTTATATATTATTCTTTTATGCACGCATTCCATCACTGCCGTTATGTCCACCAACAAATGCTGCATCGTTACCGGTTTCAAAAATCCAAGCTGCACAGTTCGCCGAGTCTCCAGGTGTCCACGCTCTGCCGCGATGTGCAAAGGTGTCGCACCCAGATCGCCCAGCACATTTTGGTCATCGCCCAATTCCACCAAGAAACGCACCACTTCCACCTCACCGTTCAGGGCCGCCATATGTAGCGCAACCGCACCGTGCGAATCAGCCTTGGACGTTTCTGCACCTGGAGCTGGCTGTCACTGTGCATGGACAATATGGCTATGTCAGGACAAAGTATGAGAGAAGTCTTACACTTGAGCACTACTAAGCAACGATCGAATCAATGCCTTCAAACTCATGACGACAAGACAACTAGATATGTAGCCAACCCAAACAACCCAAACAGAATCGACAGAACCGCCACTGGAAAATACAATCCTGTCCCAGAAAGCCAATTCCAAGCAATCTTTGACTTTTGACCCTCGGGTACCCGAAACGCAACGCACCTGCTTCCACCAAAGTTCTCACTACCTCCAGGTGACCGCGCAACGCGGCCAAGTGCAATGGCCTTGTGCCGTGCAGATCTCCCAACTCCTGGGAGACGAGAGACGTCGGATGAGCACCTCCACATCACCATTCTGCAGCCAGTTTTTGGCAAATTGGGGTACCAATTTTCACCAGTTGATGTGTTTTTTTCTACTAAACAATACTAAACCACTCATATTTGGAGGTTTCGAAAAAAAACGGGGGTACAAAAACCGTTTTCACCCATCAAAAAGATTGGGATTTTTCATTAACCATCCATTATAAACCACCCATTTGGGGTCACCCCCATTTTGAGCTGATCAGTTTCCACAACTCAACGGTCAGACGGTCAGTCCTTGTCAGCGCCCGCCTCCAGCAACATCGTCAAAAGCTGCAAGTCCCCAGCTTGACTTGCCTGGTGAAGAACCAAAGTCATAACATTTCAACAGCCTATTGTATACACACATACAATACAATACATTATATTACATTAATCATTAATCATTACATTCATCATTACATTAATCATTACATTAATCATTACATGACATTACATTACATGACATTACATTAAGTTACATACACTACATACACTACATACACTACATACACTACATACACTACATACACTGCATATGTTGCATTGCATTACATCACATTCCGTTCCATTCCATTCCAGTCCATTACATTGCATTACATTACATACATTACATTACACACACTACTTATGTTGCATTACATTACATTAAATCATTGCATTACATTACGTTACATTACATCACATTACATAAATACATTCATCCGTTCATCCATCCATCCATCCATCCATCCATCCATCCATCCGTTCATCCATCCATGCATACCAATACATACCATTCCATTCCATTCCATTCAAATCATTCCATTCATTGCATTCCATTGCATTACATCATAATATATCTACAATACCCCCAAACATCTATCTATGGGTCATAAACCACTTTCGTTATAACCCCCATCGAGCCTTGGAGAGCGCGGTCTCTCCCAACAAATCTCGGCAGTCTGGGTCCTGCGGCAGTCTGGATATGAAATACAAAGATGTTGCCTAAATGAAGCCTCAGATATTAAATTCATAAATCTATATTATAACATACTACAACTCCCAGCTATTTTGGTACTTTTACATCAGGGTACCAGGGTAAACTGACCCATCACCATTTTGAAGACTTTTCTGTCCAAACCATAAATTCAGTAGCCAAACACTCCACACAATGACCCAACTTTGCAGAGCAAACGTCCTGAAAGCCCCGTAACAGCGCGACTGCTTCCTGACCATTGCCTCGCGGAAGTCAAACAGCAAAGGATAAGTTCTTGTTCCTATCTGGATGGATTCATTCTTCCCAGTTTTTGAAAGTCTCTTTCAGCTACACCTGGGGATTTTCTATGCCATCCGGGTTTTTTTGATCCAGGCCTTCAGTGACAGCCCTCAACAAGGCTTCGTCATGATCATTCACCGGGCGATTCAGCACCACCGGGACCTGTCTGGGATGACCCAAGTCTTCCCAACTGCGTCCCTCTTCCACGTCGCACAACCTCAGGAGATCTGAGAGCCGAAAACAGGAGATTTTGACCGCAGGAAGTCGTTGCAAAATCTGGGAGAAACACTGAAAATCCTGTGTCATTGTTCGTCATCGTTCATAATTCCCCTCTATTTCTATGGTATTTCTATGGTATTACTATGGGATTCTCTTCGAAGCATTCCGAGCCACAGCATGTATCCCAGAAAAACCTCAGCCTGGATCCAAAAAAACGCCGGGCGTCGTCTGTCGGAAGGCCGGAACTCCCGTCTTCTCCTGGATCTTTCTCTTCCTGCCCAGTGCCGGCCACGGCGGCCACCAATCTGCCATAGGCCATAGGAACACCAATGGAAGCAACCTATATGAAACCTACATGGAACCTATATGAACCTATATATTACTCCTATATTAGGAGAATGGAGCCGTGGCATTCAGATACTAAGAGAATACTAGCCTTTTTGGGGACAGAGTACCATAGCCACGCTTCCAGTATTATGAAGTTATTTACAAATGAAGTGCCAATCAAAAAAAAAACGAGGTGCTCTCTGCAGACCAGGCGCAAGAAAGAGGTAAAATCCGGAGAGTTTTGGCAACTCAATGCGCATTCCTCCAGATCCAGCTCCAGCAACTCTTCACCTATGGCTGCACAGGATCTCCCAATGGATAGCACAACGCTAAAGCCACCTCCACACTGGTCAGATCCATGACATGGACAGCAACAGTTCGACCGATTCGACCCGCGTGGTGCAGCCAAGCATCCGCTTAAGCTGATCACTTGGAACATCGGTGGCATTGCAGGTCTGAGACATACTTGGATACGCTTAGAAGATCTTAGCAGCTTTACTCAGCTTCGTTGGCTCACGAACAGATTTGGCATTTGGGGCCCAGGACCATGGTTTTGACTCGTAGTCATTTCTAGTGGGACTTTCCTGGTAGTCTGCGCGGCCTAGATTGTCTTGAAGCAGGGTGGTTTGGAGGCCAGCACTGATCTCATGTTCCTGTGATTGGTTCATGTACTGCTTCAGGTATCTCAGAGCCAGCAAGGGAAAGGCTGAGATGATGCCAGATGTTGCTTCAAGAAATCGCACGCGGAATCATTGATGCTTGGAAATTCATGATTCACCCAGAGGACCATGGTTACCTGATTTCAACATGTTTCAACATGTTTCAACATGTTTCAAGGCAAATCATGCTACGGACATCCAAACATCACCAGTTTTGGGCGCACAGCCCACCTTCTCGGGCTGCGCGGTTGTACAGCAAGGCCCAGCCGAAGGGAAACAACAGTGCCGCGGCCGAACCTCCGCAGCTTCGGCATTTTTGGCATGATCAAAGTTGGCTTCCGAGGTGTGGATACCAAAAGGTAGTGATAGGTAATGGATGGTAATGGTGTCCTATGGTTTACTATGGTTATTCCGTTGTTCCTAATGATGGTTAAAAGTTACCTAATGATGTTAACCGTTACTATTGTTAAAAGTAACCCAATTTTACTAAATGCGATTCCCAATCTCGTCACTTTTCACCTATACCATCCACCCTCCAATACCGTCCGATACCGCTGAGCTATGCACGAAAGAGATACTCTGGCAGCAGCTGGGCACTGCTGGGGATGTGAGTTTTCTCCACTGGAAGGCAGTAGCAACGTTCCACCACCTCACCTCTGTGCGAGCCCACACCCACGCAATGACTCAGTGGTGACCAACCATTTTTAGCAGGCCATGATTCGATGGGAATCAGATCTCAGCAAAAGGGTCCGCTGAAAATGCTGAGTTTCAGGGAAATAGTCAATCTCGGCACCAAGCCCGAATTTAGAGGGCATTCCCAGCATGACCATGAAGGCACTGCGACCCATAGCCGATGTCCAAGATAGCACGAGTCCCCAAGAACTTTATCATCTTGAAACAAACACCAACCAATATGCGCTCAAACAAAAGTCTTCCTTACTTGCACCTATCTTTACTGTTGTTATTATCATTGTGGTTGTCGTTCTTCTTCTTATTTTTTTCGTCTTCTTCTTCTTCTTCTTCTTCTTGGTGGTGGTGGTGGCAGTTGTTGTTCTTGCTGTTCTTGTTGTTCTTGTTGTTCTTGCTGTTCTTGTTGTTCTTGTTGTTTTTGTTGTTCTTGCTGTTCTTGCTGTTCTTATTGTTGTCACTGCCATCATCGTCATCATCATCATCATCATCATCATCATCATCATCATCATCGTCATCGTCGTCGTCGTCGTCGTCATCATCATCATCATCATCAGTATCATCACCATCATCATCATCATCATCATCATCCTCATCATCGTCATCGTCATCGTCATCGTCATCATCATCATCATCATCATCATCATCAGTATCATCATCACCACCACCACCACCATCATCATCATCATCATCATCGTCATCATCATCGTCATCGTCATCGTCACCATCACCATCATCATCACTATTATTTTCCGTATGTTTAGTACTTATCATCATCTGCTATTGTCGTTTGTATATTAAGTATACGTCCCACGTTTTCTGCTATGAAACCATCCCATGTTTGCACCCCAAATTCTCCAAGGGCCTGCACGAAAGTTCTTGTTTGCTATCACAGCCAGCCGGCCATCGGGCCCAGGTTGCCAGCTGAGCGTAGGACCCGCGGAGCTCCCGATGAAGATCAACGATAGGAGCCATGGCAACAATATGTGTGCCATTTCTGGAATGCACAACGAAGGACCACTCTGAAATGAGCTGTTTGATGTTGTTGGTCGTGGTGCATGATGGGGATATTGTAACTGTGGCTTATATTGTACATGCAGTAATAAATCATAATAACAATAGCCTAGGCTGTGGCCTCTCCGACAAGTCTAAATGCCTGGGATGTCGACTTGTTGAGTGGGCCAACTCAGGATGTTTTAAGAGGTAGATGATCGGTAGATGCAATGCAAGTCCTTCTTTTGAGCCAGGGATACAACTGCATCCCCTTTGTGCCGCAAAGGTCGCGTTAATCTTAACAACAAAATAGTGTAATTACGTGTGTTAATAGTCCAGAAATCCAAAGAAAAACATGGAGGTCACTGAACGAACTCAACTGCAAGTCAATCATTTCAAGCATCCTCCATGTGCTTGTCACTTGCTTGTCACTTTCAGTTCGGAAGCTCCTCGAAGCCTTGTGCTCCAAATGCGATCGCTGGCAATGCGGATGCAGCTGCTAGGGGAGCCACCCGAAGGCCTGGAGCCGATGTTGCTAAAATCTTCACCCAAAACCATACTGTGTCCATGAATTATAACAATGATGAATTATGATGGAATATGATGACTTATGATGAAATATGATGAAATATGATGAATTATGATGGATTATGATGGTTTCGGGCAGATGTTCCCTTCCAATTCGGAGAATTATCCATTGATCCATGAGATCTGTCTCACCATGAAACCGGAAAAAGGTCTAGCATGGTAGAACCAGAAACCAGCCTTCGCTGTAAGGTCTCGAAAAGCAAAAATGTAGCCCCCTCTTAGCCTCACCGAGCAGAAATCCCCTCTTAGCCTCGCTCACCATCTTCGACTGAAGCCAAGAAGGTGTCAATTTCTTGTTCTGAGCACCTCGGCACGTAGGTACCAACACCTCCACCAAAAACGGTTTCAAGGCCCATTTAAGGCGCATTTCTGTGATATCAGATATATCAGGAAAATCGCAAGGACAAATTGATTGATGTCATTTCTCGTTAACTATCATCATGAACCTATGTTATATGCATTTGTCTAAATATAGGGTATCCCATAATTTCATGATCAATCACCAGGTTCCCAATTATTTCATGGCTATCCGCATCTATCCGCCATTTTTAGGTACCACACTTACATTATTCAAGTGATTCAAGTTATCCTCATGAAATCATCGAAGTTCTCCCCATGAAAATCCGATCAACCTTCACCCGGTGAATCCTCTGTGGCCACTTAGCTCCCGGCATCTGCATAGACAAGGCAGCGAAGGCTGCAGCTACCTCAAGGCACCCATAGCGATGCACCAAATCTGAGGAGATGAACTTGCGCAACCTGGCGAGCCGGACTGAAAAGTGGTAGTCATAGCTTTGTGAAAGGTCTGAAAAGTGCTAGTCATAGCTTTATGATCTGTGAAAGATGGAAAGATGATGCCACTTATGATGTCCTTGTTTTTCATCTGTCAAAACCTTCGCCATATATATAACTATGACTACAACCACTAGCTACAACCACGAGCTAGAATTATGTTCACAGTTATATACTGTCAAAAAAAAGAAAGAGATTCATAATTCAAGACTTCCCAGGAAAATGGTGATACCGTTTCACCCCAGCGTTTTCATCAGCTAACATCGCCAGCAAGACTCCTCCAAGGATTGGTTTTTCACCTGGCATGTGGAATCCATGTCCCATTGATGATTTACCTAGTATCAAAAAGGCTGATTTCAGTGATTTTCCATACTGAAAAATTTTCCATCAGTGATTGATCATGTCTTTTTTTCATGATGATTTCACCAAGACAATCATCAAAGTTCATGGATTTTCCGTAGATTTTCAGGAAATCCACACGTCGCATCCCACCGTGGAAACCGTGGAAACGAAACACGTCGATTTTTTCGCACCTCGACGTCCGGACTCGAGGCAGGACGCCTAATGCTCGCAGTGCAGCTGGGTATGAGGAATATAGTGAATATATAGTATGTATACATATGTATATATAGTAATGTATATATGTATATATATATATAGTAATGTATATTATATATATATATTAATGTATATATATATATAGTAATGTATATATATATAGTAATGTATATATATAGTAATGTATATATATATATAGTAATGTATATTCAGTAATGTATATAGAGTAATTAATGTATATTGTAATTAATGTATATTGTATAGTCATATATGTTTATATAGTAATATATATATATATACATATAAAGCAATATATAAATAGTAATATACAATACGTATAGGAATATATGTAGTCGGATCAATGAGTTGTACTATGAGTAAATAAGCAGTGGACCACTTAGTAGGTCCTCATTTCCCGTCAATTGTCCGCGCTGGCTACAGCTCAACAAACCCTGGGAACAGCTGCATCTAGCATCAGAAATTCGTTTCGCTGTGCTGATCCCAGTGCTTTCATGTTTCATGGCTATTCCAATGGCATTTCCGATTTCCTATCGGAACTGATCTGTTCCCAGAAGTCAACAATCAACGACAGAGCCAATACTTTGCCAAGACTGAGGACAGTGATGAGATGTTCCATGGATCCTGCCCCAAGTTCCGCAAAAGGGGTAAAAACTGCTGAATTTTCATGGATCTGGCGAGATCCGCAAGTGGCTTGTTGTCCAAAGACACCATTCGTCATGCATTTTTTGCCATAACTATGGAATCCATGGCCCATCTCTGTAAGATTTACCTATCAAAAATGGTGATTTTCCACAACGATGTTGAAAAAACCAGAGGCTACATCCATCTGAATGTCGTGCCTGGTGCTCAGCCGCTCCTGGAGAAAAAATCCGAGAAGATTGAAGCAGATTTTCCGATCACTGGAACATCCCATAAGAAATGAAGATATATGCCTGTCTCTCGAAATGGTGAAACAACAGGGAAAAATAGGTGATTGGTGATTGGTGCCATAAGAAATGAATTTTCGACCTTTTCTTTCTGCGGAAAAATCTATGCGACTAGCTCCGAACAGAACTTGGCACAGCTAAATAGCTTCTAATTATTCTAATTCACTAAAGCATTAAACCCAATTAAGATCTTCAGGTTGTGTGCTTAAATGAATCATTACATCCCCGGAGCCACGAGTGGTGCCTCATTTTTCTTGTCCTCTTTGAGACACAGCTGCTGCTGCAAGATCTGGAGAGATGATGCTCGCTGGATGATTTCATGGAAAGTCCTACTGAAAGCACTATTTGGTGATTAAAAAATCAACTATCTGGGATATAGATGGATATAGATCATCTATAGATCATCTATTTATATCGATTTATTATTTAAAGTGGATATACACAAAGTGGGAAAATCATCAACTTGCTATCAACGGGATTAAACTATATCATTGGTAATGGATTCCAAGCATGTGGTTGAAATGGGTGCATCTAAAAAGTTGGAAATGCCCCATTGGTAGCCATGTAAACAACGGGAAAATGATCATTGATTGGTGGATTTGGAGGTACCCCCATGTATGCACCAATATATTAGCATCCAAAAATGACTGATTGATTCAAAAATAATACCTTCAGAAATACTGATGTTGTTCTCTGAAACACTTCCTGTACAGGGTCCTAAAATATCTAAAATGGCTTCCTGTTCCTAAAATGGCTGTGCAAATAGCTGGATGATTTGGGGTATCCCTGCAGGTTCCAATATCAATAGCTGGGACCACCGGGAGCCCGCCTGCCAAAGACTAGGACCTGAAGCGCCGGCACCAGCCGGCACCATTCTCCCCCAGGAGTCCCAGGAGTCAAACAATTCTCAGCTTCAAAAAATCAGAACTGGAAAGCACAATTTTGGAAGTAAATCCCAAGTCTTCTCTATGAATCACTATGGTACCATCCATTTTCCCTTCAAGCCATTTATGGTCAAATGATCAGTTCGCCCGGCCTTTGCTTAGACCTTGGATCCATGACCTCTTCACCTGCCAGACAACATAGGGAAACTTGAACCAGCTGGAGATAAGTCATGATTAAGCATCCCCCAGAAGCTCCAAAAATTGGTATGTTTTGACTTTGATCTTTATTGTTATGTATTATTATGTTCTTGCTCCATGTTTATGCACAAGCCTTACAGTCTCTTATCTGGTTTGGCGCAGTCAATACTTGAGGCTACGGGTAAGGGACGAAAGCTGCGCGGGCACTTCAGTCACAGCTCGACCCTCGAGACTGAAAATTCCGGGGAGATGCGAAGGAATCGCCAGTCCTTCCTGCTCCGGTCGGACTCCGAAGGTCCGAAGGCTTCCATCTTTGTGCACCTTTTTGTACAACATCAAGGCGTCGTTGTAGATTTGTGGATGGCTATTCTGCTCGTCGGGGAACCCTTTGAGAGGTCATCTTGCCGAATCTTGCCTGTCTGACTGTGTGCAGTCCCCTTTTGCGGAGGGTTGGTTTTTTATTATTTTGGACCGTGCAGCTTGTGGGATGCCACTTACCATGTTTGGCTACGCTGTCCTAGCACTTTACCTTCCTAGTCATGTCCACGCAACGTGGCTTTTTGGTCGTGCAGAGGTACCAAGGGACCTAGTCAGTGAGCTGTTCACGGTGTTGGACTACCCACGGGGTTGATCTGATTGTGGCTTCTCTGAAGACTACAGGTCAGCAAGCCTTCGCTAGCATTTTGCGACCGAAAAGTGAAGCAAGATGAAGACGATGAAGACGGTGAAGACGGTGAAGACGGTGAAGACGGTGAAGACGGTGAAGACGGTGAGTGAAGACGGTGAGTGAAGACGATGAAGACAAAAAGAAGAAGAAACACCCAAGGTGGAGCTGTTTTTGCTGAGAAAGTTGGCTCATATTCAAACGATTGGTAAAATATCACGAAATATCTTCCCCCAAGCTGACGAAATCAGGACGCATGACTGCGAAACTTTGGTTAACAGGGACGGCCCTAGGGAAATCGAGCCCCTATCCATTGCCCAGTCAACGGGCAGAGGAGGGTGCGGTATAAATATGAAGTTTAAAAAGGCTGTTCCTGCCCTGCCAATCAAACTTATGCACCAAGAGCAACTTCAGCTAGCAAACTAGCAAACGCTAGCTTTTGTGATTTGGTTTTTGGATGATACTTCCATCTGCGATAACCAGAGGCCTCAAAAAATCTTGACCGTCTTGACCCTGTCTTTGAGTTCAAGTTTGACACTTGGAGTCTCGCTGCATAACTTGCCAGACTACATCCACTGATCAAATGACATCAAATGACCACACACCCAATTTGGGCAATTCGCCCCCGCACCTGGCGTCGCGCTTCGGACAGCTCCCGCTGTCCAGATGGCCGCAGCGACGCGGGGGCCACAGGGGCTGCAGGGGCCACAGGGGCTGCAGGGGCCACAGGGGCTGCAGGGGCCACAGGGGCTTGGGGCATAGCGGCTGGAGCCTGGCTGTTGCGAGCCATGCGCTGGTCATTGCTAGGATTCTACATCCAATCTTTGGTCAAGTTTGACTCATTTATACCCGGAAAGCCATGTAGCCTTCAAAAATGGGGATCAAAATCGGGATATACAGGAAACAACTGCACTGGGGACATATCCAATAATTGCTCATACAGAGGGTTCCTGAGTAAGAAGGCTCATACCGGGATTGCTTGGCACTTTAAGGGGTCAATATGATTCAGGGATCCAGGATGATGCTGCCATGGCCGTTTTCATGCGCTGGCGCTGGTCACCAGGAAACCCAGGCTGTACTGGATTGTCCATGTGACTCTTGGAATGCAATCAGGAGACTTTAGCTGAAAGTTCTCCAAAACATCACCTGAAGCAACAATTTTGAAACGACTGCTCTGCAATTTTCAGCAATTTTCTTCTTTTTATCTCATGGGAAGATGGGCCACATGGTTGAGCCCAGCCCCCAAAGGGGCCCATCAGGTGAGACCCTTCAACTCACTCTCGAAGGGAATCTGCGTTTCGCAAATGTCTCTCGGAATCACTGCACCCAAACCTCAGATCGACCCGAAGATCGACCCGAGCTCGGGCTGCTGGCTGAAAGACAAAGTTTTCCAGTTCGGTGCCCCAAAAAAGAAATACAGTAACTTGATGTAACGTGCATCTGTCTTACATCCAAATTCAGCGCTCTTTAGAGACAGGTGTTCGGCTTGCACCTTGTGCCACTTTGTCCGTTTGTTTGCAGGTTGGAAGCGGGGTCAGGGCAAAAATCTCAAAAAGCAAAGGCAATGTCATGCTCAGCCGGGGAATCCTGACACATGCGTTACAAATTTTGAGAAAACGAAAAAAGATCCACAAATTACTTTACTTCGAGTGCTCCCCGCCTGACATATTGTTTTGACATTTTATCATCCATTCTGACAATCTTTCGGGCATCCTATCTGACAGTGCCCACTGAGATCCGGAGATCAGGTGGGGAACTAGTGCAGACGCTGTTGCGGATCAAGCTGTTGTTACTTGAAAAATCCACCACCGTAGACCCCAAACAGTGGGTGGATTCACTTTAAAAGAGAGCATGTACTTCATATGCTGGGTTGGAAACCAGAGCACTGAGCATCCGGACACAACAAATATCTCGCAATGTTCTGTCGACCAAACTTCATGGCCATCTGAAAGGCAGTGTACTGGTAATTTCCTTGGCAGAATTGTGCTGCATCGCTGGTCTGAGAGGCTCCCGCGGTTGTGGACACAAGTGGACTCCCATGGTTGTGTAACGGAGCAGTGCAGCGACTAATCCTAACCAAGTCAATAAATCCAGAAGCAACAATTGAAGATTCAAAGCATCAAGACGCCTGAAGAGTCTGATCGAATTCGATTGCATTAGAGACTCAGCTTCGCCGTTGTCTTTCGGAATAAAAGAGTGCAAGTGGTTGGCTACCCCAACAGGCGTAGCAAATGTTCTCCCATCAGAAGCGTCAGCCCTTTTGCCCTCCTCTAAAAAGCCAACAGTACCATGGCCATTCTCCCCACCGTGAAGCCGTCACCCCGCCCAGAAAGCCAAGTTTCCTTCACAATAGTAACCTGGGCCATTGAAATCAATCTATGATCCGCTATCAAAGACTCAAATGTACCGAATGTACCATGTACTTTTCATGTATTTGATTGCAAAATCATCCAAAAGATGAATCATTGGATGGGAAATGCTTTCCACATCCCAGGTAGATCAGGTAGCCTGTGCGCTCTTCAATATCTTGGCCGTTCTCCAAGAATTCATTGATGCGGTCCAGGTCCCCTCCAATCACTGCCCCACGCCAGGTATATTCCAGGCCACGATCCTCACAGAACGATGGTTGCTGCGGATCCCGCTGGTTGCTGCGGATCCCGATCGATCCCGATCCCCCTGAGGCCTTGAGGTAGTTCACTATGTCCGCGACATCGGAGTTTTTTCCTGCAAATATATATATATATATATATTATACAAAAAATATATGCAACAGGCCTTGAATATCTCTGAATGCCTGGGCAAAAGCTGTCCAGCTGTCCTCTCTCTTCCCAACTGAGGTATCCGTTCAGCGCTGCAATGTCCGCAGCGTTGAAACCTCAAACAGAAACGGATCCGCAGCGAGTCACGGCCATCCGAGATGATCCACCCATCTCCAGCCTCCAGAGTCCACGGCTTCCAAGTCCACATCGGTGTTTTCCACCAGATATCGCACAATGTTGGCCCATCCGCCTGGAGACCAAAATGTCTCTTTCTGCTTGACCACCAAAAATTAGGGAAGTTACTTGATAGTCTATACATGTCTATACACTCATAGGCAGACAAGATATCAGATCATGATTATGATTCATCAAATTGATCAACTTTTTAATGAATCAATCAACTAACTATATAAGTACATGTTTACATATTGTGTAATTATGTATGCATATACATTTACATCATTTACATCATTTACATGTGCGCATTGACCTAAATAGAGACCTTGCCCCTTGGGCCTTCGCTGGCCAACATCAGTGGAGTAAATCCTTTCTCGTCCAATCGGCAGTTCACGTTGGCGCCTTTCTTCACACAGTCCTACGGAGCCCAGCGAAGCCCAGCGGAATCCCAGGCCCCCGTCCTGTCGACTCGGCTCGCGCTCGTCGCGCTCATCGCGCGAGCCATCTCTGTCCTTGACCCACGCAAGATCGCCCATAACCTCGAGTCGATGTCGATCCGAGTTCCGAGTTCCACATTAACGATTCATAATGGTTTATAGGGGTTAATAGTTGTTTATAAGTAATTTATACGCATCTGACCAAATTTCATCAAGATATCTGGCATCAATTTCGGTGTGCGGGGAGAAAGCCCAGCGACGATGGCATTTTCGAGCTGCTGATCCGTGTCTGGGAGAGCATCGACATAGCGGCTGCCATGCAACCTGAGCAGCATTCACAAGAGATATTTCTAGAATTTTCTAGATGTATATATGTACATATATAATATATATATATATGATCGAGGGACCTTCAGGTACTATTTTGTTGCTTTGCTCTCCTCCGATTTTCTGTCTTTTGATTTAATTAAATTAATTAAATTAATTACCTTTTTTAGATTAATTAAAT
>Ga0126342_10003697_pt1 | contig 25533 bp, 28 predicted proteins | sample Cyp1metagenome_FD_92528 | JGI IMG/M metagenome (GOLD analysis project Ga0126342, IMG submission 92528) | Coral microbial communities from Lord Howe Island, Old Settlement Bay, Australia - Cyphastrea 1 metagenome | ecosystem: Host-associated > Invertebrates > Cnidaria > Coral ... | reverse complement strand
ATTTGGGAAGGTCCCATCGCTTACCTCGTGTTTTTAACAATTTCCATCAATTTCCATAAGCCAATGTCCGTCGAATACATATTTAGTATTGCCGGGGTTTTTACGGTTGCTCATATATATATCTGTGTATATCATATCTGTTTGTTCAGTGGTCACGGCCGGTCCATCCGGTATCACCGAGGATCCAGGTGCGCAACTGCGTGGCCATCTGTGGATGAAGTTTGGCCAGGGCCTCTTCAGCCCTAGCATAGTTGTGACCTGAGATCAAGATAATTAGTTGTTTGAAAAAATTAGTTGATATACTAATTATCAATAAATAGTTGATATACTAATTATCAATATATTAACTAATAATGATTAATAAATAGTTGATATCTAATCCTCTCGCCCTGATATACTTAATGATTAATGAATATGAATGAAATATATCAATCCTGATATATTTAATGAAGATTATATTTAATGAAGATTAATGAAGAATGGTGGGATGTGAACCGGATATGATGGGGTGTCACATGATCCTGGGGGATGGATGTTCATGAGCCAGATCGGATAGACCTTTTTATGATACCAGTGGAGCTTCACCAAAGGCAGCCCTAAATGGCTCGGCAGTACTACGGCAGTACTACATCTGGCATAGTGCAAAGCTCTTGGTATAGTTCGATCATGCGATTGTGCATTCTGCTGCAGCTGGCGTCACAAACATCACTATGCTGGAGTCTCTCTGTCTTAAGAGGCGCCCGTTAAGCATCGTTAAGCCATTATCGATCATGATCGCATCAAATCATTAAAAATCATCAAGTGCAATCAGCATTTGCCCGTATTCGCCCCAGGATCACCCCCGTTCAGCACTCTGAGTCGCAGGCTGTTGATGTAATTCCTGAGAGGTTCAGCATGGCAAAGAGCAACATTCAGTATAGTCCACCATTCAATCTGATCAACCCAGTTTGAGGAGTTTTCAATGAGGTATCACAACCTCTATACACCAAGAAACATCATTTGATATCATTCCCACGCCAAAGAGAACGCGCAGAATATTGCCAGTAGTTTTAGAGAATGAACGCTTTAGAAGCAAAAACTAATCAACTCAGGCAATCCTGGAATCTGTATGAATCTGTGGCATTGGATTTGCCACATTTTGCCATCACTTCAGGACACAAGATTCACACAAACTGCTCCTCGTATACGCTGAAGTCTTTGTCAGCGAAACCTGGGGCAATTCACTTTGAAGAGATCCGCCTTACACAAAATGATGCAACCGGAAACAAACAAAACACTACATAACAAAACTAAAAAAAAGCAGTTTTTGAAGTAAAACTTTGCCGTTCAAATGTTTGCGCATCTCTTCTTGTTGCGTCTTCATGTTTTATTCTGAAGTGCGTTTGGGTTTGTAAGTTGGGACATTGACATACATTGACATGAATATTGAAAAAGTCAAAGAGGTTATAAGGATAGCTAGAAAAGGACAGATCTGCCTTCTCGATTCGCCATGCCAAAGTTGTCAAACGATGTACCTAGTCTATAATAAACAATTATAAATAATCATAATATTATCCAGTCTTGCACTCAGCATCCCCCACATGAAAGATTATAAGCCGTGAGCTTTACTGGCTCCATTTTCCGCCCCATCCGAGACACTGTGCAGTGCCACCATCCACTGGGAATGAAAATGAGATCACCTGGTCCTGGCAGGGTTGTTTCTAGAAGGAAATGAGCGGAAAGTTGTGTGAAAAATGACTGCAAACATCATGGAAGAGTATGATGAGTATTAGACTTTTAAACCCACAGTCAGGAAACGGCAACTTGCAACAAAAACGAGCGCATTGCTTTGTCAATCAAGTTGTGTATGTGAACATCGCCTCACAGTCTGTGAATGCTGAAGCTATTGATATATACGGATGCACAGCCAGCATATCAGAATTATCCCTAGTCCGAAAAAGCTTGTGGCCATAGCCGAATACCAAAGCATTTAGTCAGATTTTCTGGCGTAGCCAGCAAGTCACTGGCAAAAATGACCCCAAATGCAAAAGCCACTTGACTCTACAGAAAGCATGTTGTTGCCTTACCTTGATCCTCAGCAATCTGAAAGACTCAGCGTTGTCAAGATGACCCCAGCCCAAACTTCCCATGCTCTATTGTAAGTCTATTGTATAGATATGTATAGATCATCAAAGTTGAACTACTTGTATTTCATCTTCACCGATGCACTAAGGAATCAGTTCTTTTGATCAGCCACCCCATCCAGGCCATGTTTGACAAAAAATCAATGCAGCCGGGCCTTGCATGACCCAATGTAGAGAGTCAGCTTCTGGCGTCCTCCGTCTCATGAGGGCCGGATTGCCAGATTGATCCAGATTGCATATCACATATATCACTCAATGGATTCGTCTTGGACCGACCGAGTCGGCTCATTTGAATTCACTCGATGGTGGGCTTACTTCCATATTTTCCATAGTTCAATGTCAAGGTCCGCGACTGAACCATGGCTATCACTGGCCACTCCTTCAATTTCCTGATCGCACACATACGACATCACTTGCTTCTCTCTGGAAAATTTGAATCGCGTAAAGAAGAAACAAGTTCCTTACTTTCTGTAGGTGGCTATGAGTTTTCTTGCCTTTTCCCATCTGTTCCCATTGTTTTCCCATCTTTTGCCCATCTTTGTCCCATGTTTTTCCTTTTCCCCAGGGCTGACGTCCGGTCCCCAGCACATCCGCCAGCGTCAGCACTGGAGGCGCCGCATAGAAGCGGCGCGCCTCCGAAGCGAGACCACCCAGCAGCTGGGCCTCGGTCGTCCACCTATCATGTGAATAATATGTATATAATATGTGAATCACCTCCAGGAAAATTTTGGATAGTTTTGGTATATTGATGTATATTGTATAGTTGCCAAATGATGCCAATTACAGCTATATAATCACAAGCGATTATACTTTTTACCGTTACTATAGACGATATTCAGGAATTATTTCAAATAGAAGATGCATTTTGGGGGTGCGGCCAAAGGCGTTTCAAATAGAAGATATTGCAAAGTGCAAAAGTAGCTCAAATGACCAAAAATCCAACAATAACCCCCTCAACATTGGGATGATCTTTGCAATATCTTCTTCTATTTGAAAATCTTTTGTCCCACTGCCATTTTGTGTGATTTTTGCAGGGAAATTATATAAAATCAATAGAACATTGACGCCCGGACCCGGGTGACCCCCCCAAGAGGGGAGTGCAAAAGTATCTCCCGAAGTGGGACCCGGCCGGAGGTACTTTTGCACTCCCGCCTTCGGGGGGGGGGAGGTCGGTGAAAAACTGTTCAAAAACCTTTTTTTTGTTTTTTTGATTGGGGGATGGTGATTCAAACCACTTTTCAAATAGAAGATAATATGGAATATAAACAATATGCATGTTCTTTTGGATAGTTAATCATCTTGAATCTACTTATTCTCTATAAACAGCACCGAACAACATCCGCATCCAATGACTACGCGCATGGACCACTACCCACTTACCATCCACAAGGCGAAACCGTGAAACTAAGGTGTCAAGAAACGGGGGAAAAGAGAACATCCTAGTTCCAGCTGTAAGGGTCGGTTTGGCAAAACGTGTTCAACAAATCCCACTCTCCGAAACAGAGTGGAAACGCCACATTCACCAGAAATTCTAAGAAGTTACTGATGAACCAGGGATGGAAAGAAAACCAGCTAATCGCCGCACTGCCACGACTTCCATGAATTCCTTCCCTCAAGAGCTGAATCAAGCAAAACTGAAATTTCGGAAGGACTTCCACCTCTGGGTCTATGAGAAACAGAGGGAGTTTTTAAAAGACAAAAAAAATAATACCACAAAAAAGTATTTCACTGCACCAATTTCCGGGTTCAAAACTTAAAAGCTTTGGTCTCTGCACCAGTCCCTTGATCGCCAGACATCCGTGGCCTCCACTTTGGGAGGTGCTGCTCGACCCAGCTCCGAAGGTGGAAAGAAGGCCCAAAGTTTCTTGCCCTCAAAGAGTAAGTTCCTGGAACAGGGCCCCGGTGAGGCAGTTAAGACAGGATCTGTTATATATTGAACAATAAGACATATTAAGACATATTAAGACATGTTAAGACATGTTAAGACATGTTAAGACATGTTAAGACATGTTAATACATATTGCAGTAAGTATTGACACAAGTAAATGGATTCTAGATTCATGTGGCTTCCTCTGTGGCTGGAAAACATTTTGTGGTCCCAAGACTTCTCATGACAGGTTCCATGCCTCACCCAATCTTGGCCGACAAGGCACCACGCGGCTGTACTCCAGGGGTCAAAGTGCCAACGAGACCCGCTGCCTGCAAACAGTGCAGATTGTGATGTCCTTGCAGATCGCTTGCCAGTCCCAGCATACCCCAAAAGGATCCGGGATGAAGAGCAAAACTGCTGCGCTGCACTCTCTAAACTAGCCAGATGATTTATCCAAGATATGTTCTTTAAAGATCATCAAGGATCTTTCAAACCTTCCACGGAAACCAAGCACAGCAGGTTGAACCGTCTCACATCTGCCGAGACACTGGGAGGTCCAACCAGCAGCCACCCAGCAAGGCCAGTGAAACCCTGGCCGATGTGATTTTCTCCCGGCGGCCAAATTGTAAGAGTCTGCCAAAACGGAATAATTCTCTGTGTAATGTTGTACATTGTTGTGCTCCCTGTTCTGTTGTTGATGTTGAATTATGTGTATATATATAATTAAATAATATTAAATATATATTAATCATCGTATAACCATCGTATATAACTCACGCAATTGTATCAATGGAATTCCATGGATATATCATGGGTGTTGGATACACCTTCAGCTGTGACTGGTTCCCGCCTCAGGAGGCTCATAGGCATCCAGCAAGAAATCTTCCTGCAATGAGTTTACAGTAGCCGTATCGTCTCAGAATTGCCTGTGGAAAACGGACTGTACGTGTAACTACCGCATTATATTGCAGCGCAACATGCCAAGCTGCTTGCGAACTCTGACTGAATAAACTGAAGTGGAAACTTCTTCGTTTCGACATGCACCTTTGTCATCCTTTTGTCGGTTTGTTTGAAAGGCTCTCTGCTAAGGCTTGCTACGTATGGCTGAAGTCCTTGAAAATCTCCGGTGGATGGAAACTGGGGTCGATGGCCTGCCCAGCACGCCGACTGCAACTGTCGCAGGCTGCGTAAGGTGCCTTGCAATTTCTTCAGGTTTTTGGATGGAACTCACAGCACAGTATAATAGTATAGGAATCCAAAGCGGTGCAAATATATCCTTCCATCTCCTTTGCAACCTTCCCAAACGTTTCAACAATATCGCGAAGAAAACCGCAAGCTCTCCCTGTCGGGTGCCCATGGGTGCCCTGATCCCAGCCTGTTTCAGATCTGGTTCCAGCTCTTGGAACAGGTACAGTGGCTCAACGTCCTCATCTACCGCAGGGACGTAGCCACAATGTCACAAGGTGGGCAACTCTGATTTGGCAAGAACCATAGCTATTTTCACAGACCATAGCTGCCATAGCTGAGAACTATTGAGAACTATTCAATGCATCGCTTTTCAGGATTTGGAAATTTGGAAGCCATTTCGTGCCATTTCTTGGATCTGCTAGGGAGTGGCCACCGTTTCCAGACAAATGATGTTTTCTTCGGAGAACATGCAATGTCCAGCATACGCAACTTAGACACTGAAAGATCTTTGCACGGCCTAAGCATTTTTGCAATGTCCGCACAACGGCACAAAGAAAGGTGAACAGGGCAAAAGGAAACACAGAAGCAAAACCTGAGACTCCAAAATTACCAAATCCTTTGGCTATCATTCTCTATCCGGATCTTTATTCCGCTTATATATATATATACATACATATTATATCATATTATATCCCATCGCTTGAAATTCCAGAACCTTGTGCGACTCCATGTAGGTCACGTACTCATCGAAGGGCAAACGAATCACTGAGAGCTTGGTCCTGTGAATGGTACAGGTGAAGGAGACTGAAGGGGACGCTGAGATGCTCAGGCTTTCTGCAAGTCTTGGCAAGTCAGCTCACATTCAACAAGCATTCAATAAGCTATCAGACTGGGCCGAACCAGGCTGAATCAGATAGTCGCCGGCCGCCCTATCCGTTGAGACAACAAATGTATACAAATGTGCCTATTCTGCAACATAACATTTCAAATTGGAAACATTTGGCAAAGGAACAGCACAATGAATTTGGAAGACGGGAAACAACATAAGCTTCCGACACCTGTTTCAAAGAAACTGGCGGGACCACGACTATGGTACCATGGCAGCATGCAAAGTTGATATGAGAACCTATGGATCACTTGGTAAATCGCAGTCTGCTATGCTATGCAGTCACTTGCAAACGCCAAAAGGCTTATGGACCTTCCGTGCTCAAAAGTGCCCAGATCCAGGAATGAGGTCAAGCACGCGAGAACAACTGGTGCGTCCTTCATCTAGTTTAACCATGTTCAACCAAAGCAACGTGTCCTGCCAGAAGTCAAAGCCAGGGCGTCGTCTTGGATATGGCAGCGGCACCTCGTTCAGCTGCTCAACAGTTCCCTTCAGTCCAGGAGACCCTTGAGGAATCGAATAGGAATCGGTACTGAGTGTAGCATGGTCAGAATAGCATGGAATAGCCGAATTCCCAGTACTTGGAGGCTTCCCGTCCCTGCCCAGTGACAAACACCTGTTCACCCGCAAAATCTCACTGCAGGTCTTGCTGAAAGGCATTGTTAACATTTTTCCTTCAGCCTATTTCAGCCTTATTGGAGTGTTTATTAGTTTAATTCCCTTTTTTTCACAGCACTTTTGGAGAAACATGGTTTAACCCATGTTTAACCAATGTGTAACCTGTTAGGACCTGAACCTATCTGAAACCTGCACGGCACGGCCATCTCAAGCTGCCGAGTGTCAAACGCTTTGCCACGGATCTGTGCAGCGCATCGAGACCCCAGCCCTTCGGAGAGCTCGTGGCTAGGGTATCGGCATCCTGCGCAGAGACATGGAAACAAATTGCAGCTGCAACAAGCGTCATCCAATTCATGTCATATACAAATATAATATATTTAATATAATATAATCAGATATGGAACAGGTGATGCATGATACAGTAATACATGAGAATACATAGGCATAGGATTGGCATAGGTACATAAAAACATTCTTTGTGTTTTGGTGCAAAACTGGTGCCACAAAAAGCGGATCACCCTGTCCTTCAGTATCAGAGGCTTGGAGGTCTCAAAGCACCGCCGGAACTCGCTCACAGTGAAGCCACCGTCCGGGGCTGCAGCATGCCTCACAGCCAAGTACCAGACCCATGCACAACAGAAGAGGCCTATGATTCTCCAACCAGCTCCAAAGAACAAGAGATATGAGATGTACAACATTATACAACAAGACCATACTCGATCATGGATGCGCAACTGCATCAAGCACCAACTCCCTGCACGCCTCACATCAACGCTGTTTCCGAGTTTTTGACCATGCTCAAGTGCATCCTGAAACAGGACGTGAGGCTCTGCAGAACAGGGTGGGATAAACCTGCCCGTGAAGCTGCCATTTAAAACAAGTGAAGAAATTCTGCATGATGAGACTCTAATGATGAGAGCCTTGCCATTTCATGCAGTTCCAACCTTGAATTTTAGGGGCACCAGAATGAGAGCATGATTTCAGTGTGAAACCTGGCAGCCTCAGGCACCTCAAGAAGTGGCTCTCTACTATGACTCTCTTTACCTGCCATACCTTTCCGACCACCCAAGGGTCCCAAGATGTCCCAAGGGTCTGGCTAAGTCAGTCAAGCAACTGCAGCACGCAGCACCTTCGCAAAGCCTGACGGAAACCGTGCTGCGCAGCTTCCAGGATGAGCCAAGGAAGTTTCAACGCCTCCTAGGGAGTGGCATCTGTGGCTCGATGGTCAGCAAACTGAAAGTTGGTTGGAAGGGGGCTGGTTGCAACCTCACTAGCGAAAAACCTTTCTCAAGGAGAAATCTATGAAATTGTGAGTTCGTCCCAAAAGGCCTTTGAATCCATTGTTTTTGCTGAGGGTCTGAAGGTGCGTCAAGACTTCAATGATTGAACATGCCATGCCAAAGGGCCACAAACGCTTCTCATGACACAAAATAAATCCCAAACATGTCCAAGCCATTCCAAGCCATTCCAAGCCTGCAAAATTAATCGACATAGCTTACATCACAACACATCCATGATCCCATGTCCGATGCATTCGATGCATTCCCATGGCAGCACTGGCAGCTCGTCCTGAGAGCAAGTACACACAAGTCAACATCCACGAGCCAGGAATGTAGCGACCCAGGACAGGATCCTCGTCTCGACAATTCTGCTGCTCCTGGGTTGCTGTGCGGAAAGCAAGAACGCCATTTCGGTAAGACAAACGATAGAGGAGACGAGCTGTGATCACGAGCTTGGGAGAAATGTAGCAAATTGATGAACATTATTCACCATGACACATGGACCTAAACTGCTACAAACCTTCTTCTATGATTGTCACATCATGATCATCATGAAAAGAGAACAAACTCATGTAAGCTATTTAAATCAAACATGATCACTGCTTTGGAAATTCCTTCAGTCTCCTGCAGCAATGCAAGCGCCAACTGACGCCAGGAGGATTCATCTAAAGCGCTTCTCAGGGCTGGCGCACATGCACTGAGTGCCTCAATGGTTCAGCTGATGCCGATGAGGTAAACAATCCTGACAAGCTGAGGTGCACTTCATCGGCTTAGTTGGCCTAGAACCCCTACAGTAGAACCTCAAACAATATGAAAGGATATGAAAGGAAGGTAAGAAGTGGGACCAACTCCAGTGCTATCATAGACGATACAATATTCATCAATATTCAATATTTGTCGGAATTGTTGTCCGCATCCTGAATTGCCCATGGCAACCCACCCCGGCGTCCGGGCCTCTGCTGCCTCTGGCCCTGCCATAGCAACGCTTCGCAAGCATTCCAACCGGGTCAAGGGGTGCCTCAGCTGAGAGTTGGGTCTTTTGGCCTACATGGCTGAGATAAGACAGTTGGCACCGATAATGTAGCCATGGTCTGCAACTTGAAAAAGCATTGGCGTCAGAATCCTTGAAAACTCTGCAAAGCAAACTCTGCTAACTTACAAGAAATGCCTAGTTGTTTGATCTAAGAGATTCCATACACCCTCAGTGCTCAATCTCTGAGTGATCAAACGTGCGCAAATGGGGTTTGGCTGGAAACATCTCCTTGTATAAACTAATCAGCGAGACTCCCTCATCACCTTGATCATTTCAAGCTCACCCCCAAAGATTGAATTAACGCAAGCCTTGCCCTCTCAAATCCTCCCAATTCTGAGCCAAAATAGCCAAAGAAACTCGGCAGCAGTTTCGGCAGCCGCTCGCCAGCCACTCCCAATGTCGATGTCTGAGCGCATCAGCGACCTCAGAACAAGGTGGTATTGCACCATTTCCTGATTCCTTGAAATGTTTCACCAATGGACACATCCAAATGTTTTTTTTCAAATCTTGGGTTCTTGTAATATCTTGTAATACAATTATTGTTGCTGCATGATTAGAATATCACATGCATGGTTAAAATATATATATATATACCTTCACCTTCCTAAGGGTGTACATTTTTGACCCCTATACTCAAAACTTGGTTTTTGGACTTAGGGTCACTTTTGTGATCTGGTTGAAGTTGAGGGTCAATAATTTGGTTTGGTCTATCTGGCAGCCTTTGGGTTCCAAATTCCTGCCACTCTTGGACCTTGGAGGCCCGATGGGATTCCATGATCATGCATCTCGATCCCACCACAGCTCTTGCATTTTTTCCAAGACCGCAATTGTAGCGAGGGTTGCATCCACACCTGTGCATGGAGGGCACTCCGGTTCATGGACGAGACATCATCTACTGTAAAGTCTGTCAGCTTGTCAATCTTGAATAGTTAGATATTGTTCACTTAAGTTCGTTACCACAAACCTGCTGGAATCCCCACCTTACCTGCCAGGCTTCATGGCGATTCGATGTTGCAAGTAGACTGCGAAGGCACCTCACTGATGGGCCGTCGTGGGAAGCCGGCTGTGGGGGGTCATGGCCACGAACAAAACCATGCTTACAACTGCAAGCATTTTGTTGGCTCAATTGTTCTAGAAGGATGGCTCACGAAAAAGGGCCTAAAGAGCTCCACCAATTTTGGGAGGATGAGAGCTTTGTCCGTGATCGCTTCCGGGCACAAGGTTCTTTGCTAAAATGGTCTAGTGAGAAGACTGTCAGCATCCCTTGCATGGCGAATATCAGCATCAATTACCAGGTTCTCATCATCATGGCAGACTTCTTTTGTCCGCTCCAGACTGGTATCCAGACCCCCAAGATTGGCTTTATTCGGGCACAGGCAGGGTCAAGGAAAGTTGGTTCAGTAGTGCTTGGGTTAACACACTCCATTGGAAGTAGATTACATTAGATTACATTAGATTACATTAGATTACATAATTTGGGCATGTTTATTATGGTACCACTCATTCTTAAAGCCCCACCTTGAAAGGTCAAAAAGTTGCGAGCACTCTGCCAGTGTCCTGCGGATGCCATCAAGCTTCACTTGGATAGCTGGGGGTTAAAGAAACTTTGGTCCTATGCTTTGCGTAAGGCGGGAAAGGAGAAGACTGAATGCACTTCCAATCCCAAACGTAGAGACTCTTTACTGCATTTTTGCCAAACAAAATCATTTTTCTATAGCAATGGGGATGAGCCTAGGATCATATTATATACATATCTGTGCTACTTACTGCTCTTGATCTTTTTCCCTCATTATAATACTATAGTTGGATTGGGCCCCAATATAACCCATGCCTTCTAGTTGAACCTTGGCTTTGCCAAGGACCATGGCACCCAGCTTTTCTATGACGTCTTGTTCAAGCACTGGGGAGTGAGGCTTCGCAAAGCCAAGCCTTCCAAAGTCCTGATGATTGACAACCCGGCCGATGTGAAGCAAGAGGAGCAGGACCTGCAGCGAGCACTTCGGGGAGATGAATGTGATGAAGCTGACACAGAAGTTGTGGTGGTTCTGGATGACCCATACCTTGATGGGATGTTTGTGGATGATGATAGCCCCGTGCAAGATGAGGAGAAAGCCAACCCAGTCTCTGATGACAAACCAACCTCTGATGAGAAGCCAGCCTCTGATGACCAACAGTTCGCCGAGGTCAACGCAGCCCCGGCCACCCAGAATTATGATGATGCGGTGGTGTGCTCCAGTGCTGATTCTTCGCTGGTTCTGGCTCAACTCAATCTTAGGATTATGCAGATCCAGTTGCTTGACAAGTAACTAGTTTGCCTTAAACACATGGTGTTCCAAATCGAAAATAAATTGGTATTATTGCAACAACAGCCTTGGGAGTTTTGCCCATTATGGCCAAGCATTGCCAATTATATGATAAATTATGTGCTAAAAATAATATGCTATAAATTATATTATTATATATATAATGTAGATTTATGTATACCCCATTTATACCATTAGTATATGTGCAAGTTGGCTCACCCAGGAGTATCCTCCCTTGCCACGCCTTGTCTGCCCAGGTTGAAGCGCCAGCAAAAGCGTGCTGCTGCACAGGAGAAACCTGTGCAGGTGAATGCGGTGAGTGAGGTGGCACCCGGAGTGAATGTTGACAACATGGACACGCTCCCCTACTCAATCATGGACCACAATGCCGACTTGTCCCCCATGCCCATGTCCCAGGGTGTGACTCCTTCACCTTTGGGGCCCGTTGAAGTCGAAGAGACCCCGCCCAAAGTTGAGTCATTGAAGCGGGTTTTGGTGCAGCAGTTTGATTCGATGTCCAAGGGTGATTCCAAACCTGAAATCCAAGCATCCCTGCCTGATGCTACTGGGGCTACTGGGGTTGGAAGGGAAACCCTACCTGATGGTGAGACCCTGCCTGATGATCCTGCGGTGAAAGGTGATGCTCCGGTGGGACATGAGACCCTTGGTGATGCCCCAGTACAAGGTGAGACCCTACCTGATGACTGTCCAAGCCTTTCTGAGATTGCTGCAGCTTTTGGAGAAGCTTTGCTTCAACCACAGCTTGACGAGCCACCTGTGACTTTGGATCACAGTGATTGCCTTGCCCCTGCCGAATCCAGTCAGGTGTTGGAAGCTGGTGCTCCTACTCCCATGGGCTCTCCAGAGCAACCGCCTGCGAAGTGCAGCAGCAGCAGCAGCAGCAGTGAGGCTGAGGAAGACTTGGGGGGAGGGGTTGAAGAAGTTCCCTCACCTACCTTAGAAGAGGAGCTGGATGCTGAGCTTGAGGGCGCGGCACCTGTGGTCAAAAGGGTTAAGCAATACAAGCAAAAGACAGAGAACCATCCACCTGCCAAAAGGGGAAGGCCTAAGGCCAAGAAGGCTGAAGAACCCAAGGAACCCAAGAAAAGAAAGGCTTCAGAGAGCAGGCCCAAGAGCAAGGCGAAAGCCAAGGCAAAAGCTACTAGTAAGGCAAAAGCTAAGGCGAAAGCAGTTGCAGAGCAGCAGGCACCGGCAGCAGCTTTGCCTCCACAGCCAGCAGCACCTTTGGATCCGCCGCTGCCAGCACCTTTGGATCCACCAGCAGTTCCCCTGCCCAAAGCCAAAGGGAGGTCAAAGGGCAAGCATTACATGACCATTGACGACATCATTCCCCCGACACCAGCACCACCAAGACTGGCGCCATGTGTTGACAAGACCAATCCAAAGGACACACGTGCAGAAGAGGGTGAGATTGTTGGCAAGGGTGGGAAGCCCAAGGCTCCCAAGAAGAGGGGTTCTGAGCCAAAGGCATCATCCAGTGGGGTGAAGAAGAAGCGGGGGAAAGGAAAAAATGAGACACCTGAGCCTGTCCTTCCTGCTGAGCCTGCTCTTCCTGCTGAGCCTGCTGACTATGCTGTTGAGCCCGTTGCCGAAGGCCCTGCCCCTCAGCCGAAAGAGAAGAGTTTTGCTCGCAGGCCTCGTCCGAAGACTGAGCCTGCTGTCACCAAGTGGGTTCAGATCCGAGATGTCTTCAATGAGCGTGTCCGTGGGGAGATCATGGAGAGGGGCGTGCGCTTTCCCGGCACTTGGGAGGAGACGGGTGTTTCAACTAAACTTGGTTCAAAGTTGGGTTATATAATATATAAATTATGCATCACAGGGGTGGGGGCGTTATAATTTCGATTCAACTCCCACATTGTTATTGTATAACTGTTTTTCAAGTTAGCGTAATTTGTATAACAGTTTCATCTTACATCCCAGGAGCCTTGGTTGAAGGCATGCACAAAGAAGTTTGCCGAACACTATGTCCCTGATGATCTTTCTGAGTACCGTCAGATCGTGATCGATTGCATTCCAGCTTTCGTGGATCATGTGACACTGACCCTGATGCAGTGAGCCATATACCAGTTCCATTTTCTTTCCAACCGTGTGCATTCACACTGGCTGATTTGGGGTTTCTTTGTGCATGTGTGATCACATGCAACGCCAAGACTTGAGTTGATTGGAGCTTGGTACCATAGCGCAGAGGGTGACAAAAAAGGCTCCGAACTCCTTCCCAACAAAAATATTTCTGAAAGCCAAGACAAGTAACACCTGGTAATTCTATTAAATTCTCATGTTCAGGAATGATTGGATTGGAAAACTGGGTGATATAGTTCATTTTTTTTAGGGTAAGACCTCAGGTCCAACATGCCCTGCTGCCTCGTTCCCGGCATATGGAGGCAATGGCTCGCCGTGGCTGCATCAACCTGGCCAAGTTCGGTGTGGGAGCTAGTTCTCCGAGTGCCAACTGGGTTGGTTGGGTGGCATGCCACAGGATGTTCATGTGAAAGTGTTGCCATGTCTACACCACAACTGTCATTGTTCCTGTCCTGCAGCATTTCCAAACTCCATACTTACGCAACTGCACCCTCCGTGACAATGACGCCAGCTGAACTGGAAATCATGATTCGGAGACTCTTCACGCTGGAAGTACCGATGGAAGCATGGATTTAAACTTACTGTCGATATATGCATACTATATATATAAAAGGCTGAAGTATGACTCAAGTTGGGATATCTTCCCATGTACTGGGGATGTAGTTTGGACCACCATTCCTTTGCAAACTTAGGATGTTATCTTCTTGGTACTGCTTGTCTCTTGGATGGGGGTTCTTCGAGATGAGAAGTACCAAGTCTTTGAGTTTTTCGCTGGTGTGGCCCGCGTAGCAAAGGTGGCCAAACTTCTGGGATACAAGACTGCAGCCTATGAGCGTGATTTCGGTAAAAGCTCAAAGGTCAGAGGAAAACGAAGCCCAATGGATTTGAACAGCAATGCTGGTTTAGTGTTTCTTGGATGTTTTTTTCGGTTGAGCTAGGGTTAAGGGTTGAAACCATTTTTTTTGAAACAATGACATGTCCTAGAGTCCTATCATTCCATCCCATCCCGCCCATGCTTCAGGCTAGCAATCAGCCTCATCTTGGCCGGCGAGTTTGGGGCAGTAGCTGCATTGTTTGCGGTGTGCTGCTCCAGCTTTGTTCCTGTCAACCGGGGCACAGGTGGCCGAAGTTTGCTTACACCACTGGGCAATGAGGGGGTGCCCTCAGTGAGAAGATCGAACAAATTGATGTCAAGGATTTGGGGTGGTCAAAGGTTAATATAACCACAGAAAAGTTCATGCTGAAAATAAATATATGGGTTGGCCCCAATGAAATTTAACGGTTAAACCATGGAGGAGTTGTCTTTTGAAGCTTCTACTCATCGCAGCTGGAGGTGTGATTTTACTGGAGAACCCACAGAATTCTTTGATAGCTCTACATGACCGTTGGGTATGGCTGGTGAATGCACTAGCCCGTTACGCTATTGAAGTTCCTTGGTTATTTTTTCCCACTCCATGTTCCCCCACAATTGCTGAACTGGTTTTATCATGTTTTATCCACGAGACTGATTTCAATTAATGTTTCTTGACTTTGAGGTTTACAAGGTGAGCTTCTGGATGAAAAAACACAAATCTTTGACATGGAAAAGAACGTGGATTTGGTCAACTTCCCCCATCATCCAACGACTAGATCTTGGCTGCCTCACTGCTGAAGAACGGCCAACTACCGTTAAAACAACGACTTCTTGGACAGACCCCACAACTGGAAAGAAAAAGTTTCAAGGAAACCGGCACTTGAAGGGAACACAGTATCTTTGGGTGCATGACGTATAGATTTTGATTTTGAATTACAGTATGTTGGCCCCAAATAATATGCATTATAAATGATATATGATGTATCAGTAACTGGTATTGCCTTCCTGCCCAGGCAATATACGTGGAGATTTGCCCGTAATGTTGTGCAGCTTATCCCAGCCTTCCGTGAAGAGAGGCGAACTCAGATTCCTCCGGCGGAGCTGGGCGGCATTGTTCAAAGCTGTTCACACTTCTATATATGGGTTATTTAAGTTATAAATAATATTGTAGAACTATTGTAGGATGGTTTATGCAGGCGGTAATTTGCTGGATTATATCTTTCTGGCTATTCCTCAAACTTCCTTCCAACCAAGGATGAATCCATACCGTTGCTGGAACTCTTCAAGAAGGGGAACTTTGAAAATCGATGGGATTCCCATGCTGACTTGCATGAATGCATCATGTACTGTAGAGGGTCTAAGCTGCTAAAAATTCCCTCTGAGTGGCGGCCCTGGTTGCCAAGCTCCATATGAGGGAGGTGCAGAAACCCAACATCGACGATCGTGCAATAAAATGGATCGATTTTTCATGCATGATTTTTTTTCATGCATGCATGAATTTTTTTCATGTGCATGAATTTTTTTCATGTGCATGATTTTTTTTCATGTGCATGAATTTTTTTCATGTGCATGAATGTTTTTCATGTGCATGATTTTTTTCATGAATGTGCCAAAACTCAGGGGCGGTTCTGGCCGGTCTAGGGGCGGTTTTGGCCGGGTCCGGGGCGGGATTGCCCGGTCGTGATTTTTAGGCACAAATTTTAGGGGTCAGTTTCAAAATCCATGGCCCGTCATCTGTTATCCCAACAATTTTCGAGTTCAACCCTGATGGACGGAGTTGCCCTCATCAAGTCTGAACCTGGACTTACGCTTCCTAGTGACGATGAAGATCTTGACGCAGAACTTGAGCACTTGCAGGCTCTTATTTTTGATGAAAAAATGGATTTCAACCACAATTGTTGATCTTTAATATAAATTATCATACTGCACTTCCCTAGTAATAGAAACCCTTTTTGGATCTTTTTGGGGCATCCCTTCCAGAAACTTCGGGACCAGATCACCAACCAGTCCGCCTGTGGTGAGAAGCTTGATCTCGATGGTGAACAGCCTTTGGTAGAACCTGGGAAGACTGCGGATAACATGGACGAAATGTGCGATGAGGATCTTCAAATGCTGTTTGTTTTTCATGCGCCTTGTCAATACAACTTGATGTGGGTTAACAGTTATCCCTGTTAAAAGTTCAAGAGGCTGTCATAACTCTAACCAGGTGAAGTTTGGGTTTCGACTCATGACATCACTTTGGGTTTTGGAAGGGAGGTCATGTGTTCCATACCCGCAAAGGTGCCCAAGCAAGAAGACACAGCGCCTACAGATATTGATGAGGCCTGGCCTCATTGATGCTTATCTTACAGGCCTCTGATCCCACAAAATGCTAAAGATGTGTAACCTATCCCATTGAATCCATAAAAAAAGGTTGTTGAATAAACTAACAATGGTATATGCCATAAAAAAAAAAACGCACACAGACAGAACAAAAGGTCCCCCAGCAACCATTCTGTGAGACCTATATAATTTTGCTTCTGCCCGAAAACACAGTAGGGTCACCAGAGATTATTTGAGGGGCTAGTTGGAAACAAAGAATCTGCGGATTATACATGGTGTGTTAAAATGGTTGGTCAACATGCAACAAAGATTTGTTATAATGAGTGAAGTGATGTGATGTATTATTAAATGGTTGGCTCCCGTCCCCATCCCTGCCTCCATCGCTGTACAGGATGAAGCGCAACCGGCGCAACCCGCTGAAGATGTCCTGGACTCGCAGGAGGAGCAGGCCCATCAGGCGATGGAGAAACTTGCAATCTATGGTCCATGGAGGGCTGTTCCAATTTATCTGGGAGAATCGGATGGAAATTTGTTGGGTGGTGACGTTGGTGATGCCACTGCCGCTGTGGATTCGCCTACTTCAGCGGATCCATATCTCACCCTTCAGGATCAGGATTGGTTATGGGAAAATATGGAACCAATAACTTGTTGATAGATGGGTCCTTAATAATCTCAAGTTTCAATTGTTATACAGATTATCACTTATTAACTATGTCGTTGGTTGATGTGACCTTATTATGTGGGATGTAGCATTCTAACATCAATGTTTTCCAAAACCATATATATTAGTATACAAATTATCATTGTATAGCGCAACAGGGTTCTACTGATTCTACTGGCTGTGCAAACCCTGCCCAGGAGTTCAGCCCCGGTACTCAAGATATGATTGATCATGTTGGATCACTGGGTGATGTGTCCAACAGGGCTTTGCCTACTGAGCCTTCATCGGGTTCACAGGGCACTGACAAGGCCAATCATCATGAGCCTTCAATGGGCCCACAGGCCATTGTTGACAAGGCCAACCCCAATGAGCCCACTGACAATGCCAATGGGATTTCCAACCCAATCTCCAGGCAAAATGCAATGAAAAGGTTGAACAGGCTTTTCAAGCAACGTGCTGATGGGTCCTATGCTGTGTCAGAAGATTTGATTAAACAGTGGCGTGATGAGAGTGGCCGAGAATACCTCTTGTCTGAGTTTCAGAAAGCTGGGTACAACAAGGAATAGGGCTAGGGTTTTATGTTATTTCATGCCCATCTTGGGGTTGTATAGCCTTCAATAAATATATATGGAGTGACCTGTAATATCCTGTAATAAAACAAATAACTCACAAGATATGTACCCCACACATTTCCACCATCTGGAGATCCTCTGTTGGTGCTTTAGCCCCAATAACTGCTATTCATCCCTACTTTGGTATGCTGCAGGACCTGATGGTGGCAAAGTGCACGAAGCGCATCAAGGAGAAGATATCCGAACAAGACATGTGGGTTGATGGGGCGTTCGCTTCGGAGGAGGACATGAAAACAGAACTCAACTTTTCTGAGACCCTTGTTTTAAGAAGTAGTATCCAATTGATTTATCATGATATATATCATAACATTACCTTTCATTTGAATCCATTGGCATCTCAAAACTTTGGCTGGTTGCTGTTCGGGATATACAGCACCCATGACTGTACCAACAATGTCCTGTTTTACTGAGGAACCGCATCAAAGCTGTCAAGGCTGAGTGTGCAAAGCACAAAGGCTGGATCAGGAGACTTACTAAACCAAAAACCGAAAACTGAAAACACCATAACTGGACCTATCCATGTCACAAGACCACCTTAGATTTCAGATTGAACAAATTCTCTGCAAGGAGGGACCGCTATGAAAAGCACATCCAGCTCTTTTGGGTCGAAAAAAACATGTGTGGCAAAATGCTGATCTTCGGTTGCAGTGTTTGTTGTGGCAACATGCTTGTCATGCCCTGTCCCCGCCACACCCGTTTAGATTATCAACAAGTGCGCCCAGGAAGAAACGCCGCTCCGTTCTTCTGGATGAGGATGAGACGGATGAAGAGTTCGATGATCATGAAGATGATTTTGAGATGAATGCATGGACTTTGTCAGCCCAAGACAAAGGTAGGTATATAATTCAGTTTCGGTTGTCAATGATACCTATAAGAGTGCTTCCCCAAAAAATGATCGATCAGTACTTGGCCCATTTGTTAATCAGAACTATGATAAATATCCCATTGGTTTTTATATAATTTTATATAAATATGCCAAATCCTGCTGGATGTATACTATGCCCATCCGGTCCTGCAGGTGCTGATGCCGTGACCCAGAGGGAGAAGTCTGAGGCTGATCGGGAGGCAGCCTGGAGCAAAACGCTCAAGACTGTCAGTTGGCCAGAGATGGATGATGATGCCTTACCATCCACTTACTGTGGCAAAGTGATGAACTGTCTGGGCAAATGGCAGCTGAAGATTTCTGACATGGCTAAGAGTTTCGACCAGTTTTCCGAACTGGATGAATGTTTGGAGCAGCTACTGGGTGAAATTGCAAACACTTTCAATCAAACATTATCAAATACTTGGTGCTGAACGATTGGTGTTATTGGCAAAGAATTAGTTCAGATTTGTTTGCTATCATTTTTTGTTGCCCCCAAGGCTTAAACAACAGTGCCTTGAGCTGTCCAAGACTTTGAACGCAGCTGGTGACAAGTTGGCCGACACCAACAAGAAGGTTGTTCTTGGTGGACTGGAGCCGGTGCAACTAGTCTCCACAATGGTTGTTCAATACAACAAATAGCTTAAAGAATTAAATCATCAATGTTAACCTTCAACAAGATTGAAACCTTGCCTTAAGGCAACAGGATGAGCTGAAGATGGAGTTCAAGTCCGTTCGGAACACGTCACTGGCTTATATGATCTTATCTTACATGCATATACACTGCTTCACTGCCGTGAGCCCCCTACCACATGTTTGGACCATGTTGGGCCTCCAGTTGCGCTGCCCCAGGTGCATCGAAGCGCTGAACCTCCACAGCCGGGCTCAGCTATGGTCCTAGTTAGTCTGTTGAGGGTATCTTAATTTCAAGGGAAGAACGATTGTTGAAATCGATTGCTTTTTATTTGAGGCCATACCTCGCCCATACCAGAAAACTTCTGAGGAAGCGCAAGGCTGAGGAGGGTCAAGAGACACCCCACAAATCCGTGAAGCAGGAACCGACCCGAAAGTAGGTGATGTTTTGTTTACGCGGTGCTAAAAGCAATGAACCGCAAATTTGCAAATTCAATGAACAATTTGCTTTGACAAATGTTGGCCAATATAGCTTTTTTCGAAGCTGCTGGCTATCGATATGCAATTTGGGGATGCTCGAAAGAACCAAAGGGAGAAAAGGGATTGCAATTGCATCGGACTCCATGCAACTTAGATTCAATCAAATAAAGAGTTTGCATCAACACGCATCAACTTAGCTAGTTCTTCAAACTTCAAACTTCCAAAAATGGACACCCTGTCAACTGGATGGAGGTACGGAAGGCCATGCAGGCCCCTTGCTTACCCACATGGTAGAGGTGGTTGCTGATGGAGCTGGGGTCTCAACATGTCTCAGCTAGAATGTTGCTGACATCCGTTGGAATTTGCACTTTTCTCCCCATTGTTGTTCCCTGGGTTATATAATCTTTGCCCACGCATCGCAATGAGGCCCCTGCCAAAGCTCTCACTGAGCATCAAAATGCCCTGGCCCGGGACGTCGGGTCAAACAGGCAGCTCACGGAGAAAAATGCATCAAGGCATTTCAAACGGACAGTCAAGAGACATTCCTTTGCGGTGAAGATCCCTATGTCCAAGTATGTTCATGAAGAGGATGGCTCTGTCGTGTCTCTACCATGGATACGGCCTTCAAGTCTTTTACTCTACCTTCTGACTAGCTACCAGTGGTTACTCCTTGGTGGTTGTGAAGTGGTGGAACAAGCAGAGGCAATGCTGCAATCCTTTTGGGACAACTACAAAGTGAACCACCCAAGTCATACAGTATTTAACCGAAGTCCTCTACCATTGAAACGCACAATTCCAGTTGCACTACATGGCGATGGAGCTCGAACACAAAAAATGCAGCCCCTTGAGATATTTTCTTTGGAAGCAGTTCTGGGTGTTGACAGCTATCAATGCAAGGAATGCAGGCATGATCCTTGTGGTTGCCCCCAAACCAAAAAAAGACGCAAACAATTTGGGGACCCTTTGGTGCAATGCTTGAACCAGAAGCACCATAGTTATTTGACGCGGTTCCTGCTCTTTGCTTTTGCAAGCAAAGAACTCAAGATGCCTGGCCTCTTGCGTGCTCTTCTTCAACAAGTTGGTGATGACCTTGGCAAGGTTTGCGAGGAAGGGATTCAGACTCCACATGGTCGCTGGGGGATTGCTGTGGTTGGTTACAAAGGTGATATGGAGTATCACGCCAAGACCAGTATCTCCAGAAGTTATGCCAATGTAGGTCATGTGAACTTCATACGGTGTTGCCATGAATGTGAGGCAGGGCATCGAAATCACCCATTCGAAGATCCAAACCCAGCAGCTAGTTGGGTATCAACAAGGTACACAACACTTCCATGGGTCACTATGCCCCCGTTCACTAGCATTCCGTTTGAAGACTGGAGTGGGGATACTAATGCCAAAGCAGCTCTGTTCTTTCGCCGTGACAGTTTCCACATCTTCCGACTGGGCATTGGACGGAACTTTGTGGCTTCTTGCATCATCCTGATGTGCCACAATGCGCTTTTCGATGATGGTGAATCTGACTATAGTATGGAACGAAGAATGAAAACTGCTTGGTCTCACTTTTATTTGTGGTGTTCCTCAACTGGACAGCGGCCACAGAGCATTCGTAGTTTTACCCGTGACAAACTTCATTTCAAGAGAGGGTCATTCCCATATGTTAGCTGCAAAGGCAGTGACACTGTCTTGCTTCTGAAGTGGTTGATTTTTATCATTGAGCTCACCCGGAAATCTGTGGAGAATGCTTCTTTGAAACAAACACTTGGTGTCATGTTACTTGGTGCCCGGTCAGGCCTGGTGTTCACTCAATACATCCACCGACATGGCTTGTGGATGCGAAAGCATTGTGTTGGAAAACTACGCCTTGCAGTCAAACGATTCCTTCACTGCTACTCTGTTTTAGCAAAAGAAAGCTTAGACAATTCGATCTCACTTTTTGGGATGGTACCCAAATACCATTCTATGGCTCACTACATTGCTGATATTGATGATTTTCAGGCGAGAAACCAAGGTGATGATGTCCTGCTTCTCAACCCAGCTTGCTTTGATTGCAGTATGAACGAAGACTTTGTGGGTGCAGTTGCAAAACAAAGTCGCCGCATTGGATATAGGTGCTTGCTGGACAATTTGTTCTTGGCATACAAAGTGAAACTTAGATTTGTCATTAAACGCTACATGGAGAAGAAAGGGAAGAGATCATAGCAAATGATGTGGCTTGTCTTTGAGCACAGATCTGGCAAAGTCTCCAGGGGCGCTTCTTGAAAAAAGAGAAATGCAGGGGCAGATTCTGTATTGGAGAGGCTAGAATCAAGGCCAATTCTGGAGGGGCTGAAATTCAGCATACCCGGAGGATCTAGGTATATATATAAAGAACGGAAACTATCACGGTGCTTGGGGGCTCTCACAGCATATGATTGGTTTCAAAGGCCATTGTCCTTGCATCTTCTGGTTCAAACATCAATACCACTGCCAGGCTTTCCTAGCAAAACTATACAAAATCCACAGCGACCTTGGAGCTTCAGATCTTATCGGTGGCCAGAGCCCCACTTCAGTCAGCTGATTCCATGTGTCCCAAAGTCGGACTCTTCCAAGTGGCTGGAAGAGCTGACTGACGACTTGCCCATCGGCGGAGGGAAGGCTCTCCAGTTGCCAAGCCAAGTCCTGTCACCACAGAATGCGACAGAACTGCGCTAGCTGGAACCCCTACCCTTGGCAAGCAAAAATCCCAACACTGAATAACCCTAGCCATTCTGAAGCAATTTGTCTGGATTGACATTGAGTAACGCATTGCACGAGGATGAGTGAGATACATAGCCTGTCTCCGGTAGGAAAACAGGCAAGACGCCAGGCGAAGATCCATTGCGAATAACATAATTTCCCAGAAAAAAGTGCATTGTGAATCACCGGTGAAAACACCAAAGTTGACCGGGTTTACCGCCACGCTCAAAGCTGGCCATGGTTCCATTCTCCCTTCCTCCCGGAACGCCACCACATGCAGCTGTTTGGAGCCGAAATGGTCAGGGAAGACCCTCCTAAGCCAAGGTGAAGGGTCGTGGGCCGTGAGAGGGTCATAGTTTCTGAGAGGCACTTCTGCCCCGAACGCTATTTGGACTGTGCATTGACTGTACCATCCGGCCTTGAATTGGTACAAGGGTTCTCAACTCGGAATATGGAAAACCAAAGGACGATCGAATCAATGCAACAGAGACATTGAGTGAAAATTTCATGGATCCTCTAGACTCCAGACATCTCCAGACCCTGTGACTGTAGAAACCACATTTTCCGAACTCGAAAAAACTGTTGCGGCTGCGGTCCGCTGAGATCATCTGAGATCGGCTAAGTCGCTGAAGATAATCTTCAAGGTCACGTCTTGGATGTTGCCCAGACCAAAGACCTGAAGTGCCGAGAACCCAACGTCCAAACTTGCCGCAAGATAATGCGATAGAGATCTATCGAAAATAGAAATCTAGAGTCTAGAGAAAAACACCTTTTCCCAGGTGGCCATGGACCAGATTCTAAGTGGAATTTATCCGGCTGTGGCCCGCTAGTGATCCAATCTTGTCTTTCAAATTTTACATGGTTCGTAACTCAAATACAAATTGTCAAAGGAAGTTGGGAAGCAATACTTCCGTGTTGCGGACAAATAGAATTGTGAGACTTGACATTGATGAAGGGTGGTCTGCAACTTGACATCACATAACAAAAGAATTGACATTGATGAAGGGTGGCGTGAGACTTGACATCACATAACAATACATCACAAAAGAATTGACATGAAGGGTGGTGTGAGACTTGACATCACAAAACAATACATCACACAAAAGAATTTACATTGATGAAGGGTGGTGTGAGACTTGACATCACATAACAATACATCACAAAAGAATTGACATTGATGAAGGGTGGCGTGAGACTTGACATCACATAACAATACATCACAAAAGAATTGACATTGATGAAGGGCGGTGTGAGACTAAGGGAAGTGGTGACGAAGGGAGGTGGTGACAAAGGGAGTGTGGTGACTTTGGGAAATGGTGACGAAGGGAGTGTGGTGACATTGGGAAGTGGTGACTAAGGGAAGTTGTAACGCATTGTAATGGCTGCATGAATGTTGCATGGGGCTTGTGTTGGGGAGGAAGCCGGAGCACGAAACCGTGTGTTTTTCCGCGTAAAGTGGCTTCGGCCGGCGATGAAAGGTACCTCCTGTGTGCGGCGGGTGTGGCTGGGGTTGTTCCGAGTGTAATGGGTTCCTCCTTTGTGTTCCGCAACGAGTGGTTGTTCCTGTGTGCGTAGTTCTATGCGTGTGTTGAATCTGCAGTTGCGGATCGCATTGGAATGGCTGCATGATTGTTGTCATCTGGTGTTGCCATGTGCGTAGAGAGATGCAGGTTTCTTACATGATGCTGCAAAATGCATTGTAATGGCTGCATGAATGTTGCATGGTGTTTGTGTTGGGGAGGAAGCCGGAGCACGAAACCGTGCATTTTACCGTGTAAAGTGGCTGCAGGCAGCGATGAAAAGTAGCTCGTGTGTGCGGCGGGTGCGGCTGCGGTCGTTCCGGGCGTAATCGGTTCCTCCTCTGTGTTCTGCAACGAGTGGCTTTTCCTGTGTGCGTAGTTCTATGCGTTTCTTGAGTCTGTGATTGCAGATAGCATTGTAGTGGCTGCGTCAAGGTTGCTTGGTGCCGCGGCTGCATGCGTAGTACTATTGTCTTACGCAGATGACAAGTGTAAATAGTATTGGAGTGGCTGCATCAAGGCTGCGACAGTGATTTGTCAGCAGATTTTCTCAATTTTGGCGCTAGCAATTTTCTTTTAAAATTCCTTTTGAAAAGTGCTTCAAAAACTTTTTTTTTGCTTTGGCGTCGAGATCTTCTGGTTTTGGAGCTGCAATTGCCGACGCCGTTGCGCGTAGTTCTATTGCGCTTTGCAACTCAGTCTCTGCAGATCGCATTGTAATGGTTGCGTCAAGGTTGCTTGGTGCCGTAATACTATTGTCTTTTGCAGCTGGATCTCGTAAATAGTATTGGAGTGGCTGTATAAAGGCTGCGACAGTGATTTGTCAGCAGATTTGTTCAATTTTGGCGCTAGCAATTTTCCTTTTAATTAAATCCTTTTAAAAAGTGCTTCGAAATCGTCTTTTTTCCGCTTTGGTGTCGAAATCCATCCGGTTTTGGAGCTGCAATTCCTGTTGTAATTATGTACAAGAAAGCTTCTCTGTGTAAAAACTTTTTTCTGTAAAAGCTGGCTGTGTGTAAAAAAAATTGTGTGTAAAAGCTTGCTGTGAGTAAAAGCTTCTCTGTGTGTAAAAGCTTCTCGGTGTAAAAGCTTCTGAGTGTGTAAACGCTTGCCATGTGTAAAAGCACTCTGTGTAAAAGTGTTCTGTGTGTAAATGCTTGCTGTGTAAAAGCTTGCTGTGTGTAAAAGCTTGTTGTGTGTAAAAGCTTGTTGTGTGTAAAAGCTTCTGTATGTAAAAGCTTCTCTGTTTAAAAAGCTTGCTGTGTGTAAAAGCTTCTCACAAAGCACGCACGCACGCACGCACCTGCCTGGGCCTGGCTGGCGCATGGCTAATGCAAGTTCTCGAAGTAGTACTGGGAAGTGATTCATGAAAGCTTAGATGACATATGAGAAGAGATGAGATGAGAAGAGATGAGCTGGGATAAGGTGAGAAGAGCTCAGATGAGATGAAGTGT
>Ga0126342_10003696_pt1 | contig 25535 bp, 26 predicted proteins | sample Cyp1metagenome_FD_92528 | JGI IMG/M metagenome (GOLD analysis project Ga0126342, IMG submission 92528) | Coral microbial communities from Lord Howe Island, Old Settlement Bay, Australia - Cyphastrea 1 metagenome | ecosystem: Host-associated > Invertebrates > Cnidaria > Coral ... | reverse complement strand
CGAAGCATTGCTAGCATCACGCGGTTGTTTTCCTCTCAGCGGGCGCTTGAGCCACAATGGGCGTCCGTTATGTAGTGCAGTGCTCATATCATACATGCACCTAGCGCCTGGTTCCCTTTGACATATTGTATATGTATATTCTACTATAAAACCCTTATTACTGAGCGCCTTACTAAGCGCCTTACTAAGCGCCTTACTAAACCATATATTTTGAAACGTGGAAGTCAAGCTTATTGGCTCAATTTCATCAACTTCACATTGTCTCAACATGTTTGATGCGGCAAACTCTGCGATGTGGCACAACGTCAGGCTGTCTTAAAATATCTTGACATAAGTGCATATTTCATGTGGAAAACCTCAACCATCGCAGGTTGCCTCCCCACCAAGTATACTGGTCCTTGGGCCTCCCACTTGGTAAAGGTTGCACCTCATCTCTATGCAGCTGGGGGAATCCTGTTGTGGACTGTGGAGATCTGTTGAACCAATTTTGACTAACTCCATGGTCCTTCAACACAGAGCCCCTCCAGTTTTTTTTGTGCTTGATGCCTGGCCATAACATTATTGGTCTGTGTGCTGTGTTAGCAGAACGAAAGCCCCAAACCCCCGAGTCAGATGGATCATGAAATGAACATGACATCCGACCTATCATACTATTAGATCATATATTTTCATATATTTTCATATATATATATATATACTGTATATCTGTATATCATAAAATCGGCATCGAATGAACAAATCATGACATTTCCAGCGACGGTGAGTTCAGTGAGTTCATCTAGGTGCCAGGCTCATGGACTTTCGCTCCCCATCGGGTTGCCCAGCCCCGGTTGCGCTGGTTGCCCCGGCCGTCGTCGCGGAAGCGGCTGAGGGGCTACCAGCGCTACCAGGGCTACCAGCTCCATCTTCCAATGAGATTCTTGGCGCCTGCCAGACATGGAGAACGTTCAAGAAACAAGACATGCTATAGGTGTAACCAGTATCCTCAGTGATTTTATGTTTTGTTTGTTGATATTCTTTTCCAGCACTTCAGCTCTTTTTGTTCCTATTCAGCGTGCATTTTCTACAGGTTTCCAATATCTGTTCCCTTGCCACACCTCTACCTTCTCTGCAAAAAGTGGAGCCATGGCTGCGGCCTTAGCTGACTGGCGAATGGACATCTTCGGTGGTCTTCCGGAGCAGAATCTTCAGAATATTCAGCTCTGGCATGTGTTCGCATTGTCTAAAGAGTTTCCTGTCAGTTTCCGGTTGTGATTCTCCGTGATTATGCCTTGGATACACAATGGTCATCTGAGCCCGATGCCAGCTGCTGCGAAAGCTTGCAGGTTGCTTTGAAAGCTGGCGGCCTCTGCAGCCCAAGCGGAAATGGTGTGACAAACTTGGCTACCGAGGCTACTGATGTACAGAAGGCCAATGTTGAATAATATTAAATAATCTTAAATTCATGTGCTGCTTTGCAGAAAACAAGCTCCAATTTATGTGCTTTTTTTCCCAAGGAACGAATGCCCTCAAGGCTATGATCAAATATTCTCAATGAGCGCTTCCTATATTTCACATCTCCACTCACCGCAACGGTAGCCGACGCCAGCATGCCTCTCTGTGTCCTTGGTCCAGAGATCAAGTTGAACAATCAGTGCCACACTTTGGTATGCATGGTTCCCAACATTTTCCAACATGATCATCCCACTAATTCACCAGACGGACGTTGTAAGGCATACTATCTCGAAGGGTCTTTTTCAATGCTACAAGTGACTTCTGGACTCAGTCAGACCCTGGCCTACAAAGTGAGGGTTCCAACCCCATCCAACCCCAACGATCCCATATGACAATATATGACAAGATATGACAGATGATGGTAGCAACTTTGGCTGCGAACAGCCAAATCCTGTCACTGAGAGTCCCACCAATTCGTCCCAGGTGGAGAAGTCCTGCTCGATGCTGCCCGCTGTGTAGCTGTGGTTATGGCATTGTGATGAATCCAATTGGCCCCAGGATGCTGGTAAAAAAACAGTAAATTCTTTCATGTTTCTTCGAACACTTACAGAAATCCAGCTGTTCAAAACAGAATTGTTCATCTTCCTCACACATCGACAAGTCGAGCTTTAAGGGCTCTTTTTAGAAGATACCGCCCGAGTTGCAGCTGCCCTGTCCTCACTCACCTTAGGGACTCCGAAACAGTGCCAAAAGGCGCAAAGAAAACGACTTTTCAGACTTTTTCCGAAAAAATCGACACATCATGATACAAGTCGAAAATAGTCAAAGGCTCTTCATTCCACCACCTCCCATGCTTTATGGTCTGAGGACGCACTCTTTTGACTGTTACGACTGATGACTCTGCTACAACTGCCAGCCAAAAGCAGAAAATTGGATAACCTTGGATGATCAAATCATAGAGCAAATCCAGAAAACTACGGGACATCAAAGACTGGTGGTAACTTATGGTGACTTCAAAAGCCAAGACACTGCTTTGTACTCCGACCGTGATGAAGTCCTTGGAAACGTGGAAGCAGCTGCCACAAGACAGTGCGATCGCAGGTTCAACTCTCGCTTCAAGTTCAGGTCTTGGGAGTTGTTCATAGCAGTTGCTCAAGTTTCTACGGTCCAACATTTCGAACATTCATATCGAGGCATCCAAGGCATCCAAGGCATCCAAGGCCCAATGTTTAACCACGAAGCACGATCGGATACCATCTGTTTCGGTGAGTTTCGGTGAGTTTCGGTGAGTTTCGGTGTAGGTCCCCGGACGAAGTTGGAGACTCTGGGGCGTCCTCAGCAGGTGCCGATGGGAGAAACACCAAGCCTCGGCCACGGGATCGTGACGCCGTCAGTGAGAGGTGCGGTGCAGCGAAAGTGCGATCAATATGAAAACGAATTTGAACGTGTAAAAACACAATATGATACAATATATTATAATATGTTGAACATCATATGAGACTCGGCTCTCTTGGCTCGCTCCACTGAGCTCCATGCATGTCTGCTCCACTTGCAGATTTTTTTGCCCAGCTAAGCACAAACGCAAGGAAAGCAGAAGTGGCTCCAACTGGCGGATGTAGGAAATGTCGGAAAAATCAAGAAAATTCCACAATGAAACCAACCATTATCAAATTATCATCAAATTATTATCTTATCCATAGTCTTGAACCACTCCAGGACTCGAAGGCCTGAAGCTTGAAGATACGGACTTGTAGAGGCTTGGAGCTGACAAAAAGACTTACTTCAAGCTGTTCTGTTTACCACCACTGTGACTACCATTGAAATTTCCACCCTCAACAAACGCTTGCCGATGCTGCCCGTGCCTGCGCCAGCTCTGAGATGTGTAGATTCCGTGGCACGGAATCAGATACATAAACCTGAGATGGGCAACGCCAGATCCACCACAAAGTTGACCAATGAAACCATGTCCATGTGCTCAGTTTGCTCAGCGCAGTTGCCGTTTCATGAATTTATCTGATTGAATCTGCAGGTGAACCAAAATGAACCAAAGGTTTTTGAAAGTCGGAAAATTCAATCCCTTGTCGTTTTGACATCTCCAGGAGCGGCACTTGATAGAGCTGCATGGCCAAGTGCGACAACCAGGAGCCAAAGTTCGCCTGGAAATCTGATGAGATCTGATGAAATCTGGAAAGTCTCAAATGTCAGCACAAGAAGAATCTTCTCAAAGTCACCCGGTTCAAGTTTCCGTTTCACCCAGTCGTCCATGAACCTCACTGCACAAGCGATCATGCTGTGCTGTCAAACCCCCATATATCCCAATAAATACGCATCGGTCGAAGCCCACGTTCTCTTGTGAGGAAATCAAGGGCATAACAAGCAAATAATTGATGTCATTTGATGTCTAATGTTCAGTGAGGTCTTTGATGATCGAGGGCAACATCACTGTCCCTGACTATCCGATGACCCGATGACCCGATGACCCCATCTCCTCGTCTCGGAAGTGTGGAGGCTGCCAGCCATCGGGCACTGGAAATGTTGCCGCAGCATGGCTCTTGGCCACGTGAAAGACCTGCCCAGCTGTCGGAGAAACAGAAACGGGACAAGAGGAACGGATTGATTGTCCTGAATCCTGACACATGATAATCATGAGAGCATATGATAGCATATGATAGCATAATATCATGGTTATATCATGATGCTGTATCATTAGGGTTTGCTGCAACACAGGAACTTCTGAAAACTGTAATTTCCCCAGTTATTTCGTCCCCGGATTTGATGCTCTTTGAGTGCCTCGATGGGACAATTGGGCAACAATCTCGTGGACACTGGAGGTGCGCTGATGGTGTCCTGCTCAAGGCAATCGATCTTGAAACGACCACAACTACGACAACTAGCTGATGCCATGCAAATCCTATGCACATCCTATGCAAATTATGGACCATAGTAACTCTCCTCTGGCTCAGCCCGAGCCGCCCACAGATCTGCGCTGTGGAGCAAGTGCCTCTGAGAAGTTCAGAGCTTTGATCAACGGCAGGTGGAAAACAAAAGAACAAAATAGGACAAATTGGAAAACTAATTGGAAAACAATTGGACAAATTGGATTTCTCAATTGAGCTCAACTGGATTCAACTGGTTCATCCCGACGGTTTCCAACTTGTGGCCCCGACTCTTTTCAGTTCACCGTCAGACGGTGCTGAGCTGTGAACATCGTGCGGTTTTGTCTTGCGGACACGATTTCATTCGATTTCATTGTGTAAATAGAAGTGCCGGATACAGTCCATCGATGTCCCAAAACAAAGTCTTGAACAACTCTGTGCCCGGGCAAGACAAAGGCCTTCAATTTCCTCAGGCAGGTGATAACATGTGAGAACCACAAGTTCGATTGCGGCTCCTTCCGCTGCCACTCAGTCAGACTTAATCCCTCGACGTGGAGCAAATTGGAAAGCGTGGACAATGTGGACAAGACTCCAGCCAAAGTGCCACACAGTGGGGATGAAAAAATGTGTGCAATCAGTGTGACCGCGAACCACTTGGTGATCTGCGGAATTCATGTCCTCGCAACAAATGGAACACTAGTGGAACGCTGCTCCACCTCACTCGTATCACTCGTCTCCATGATGCTCTTGAAAAGGAGGCTATGCTTCTGCGGGTGGTGACGTTGCAAGGCCTCAAAATGGGTCTGCCTAGCCGGGGTCAAATCGACTTTCAGGACCAACAACTGCTCTGCTCTGTTCAGCTCCTGGATGTCATCTGGATCTTGGATGCCATTCACTTCGTCTTCAATGATTCCTTGCCTTCAAGCTGAAAGATCTGAAAGATCTGAAAGTAAAGGTCCAGGCAATTCACAATGGAGATTCTTTGAGCCGACGAGTGCTCTGCCGGTTCGGCCACAATCGCAGAAGGTGTGCTGCTGATGCTGATTCGGGATATTCGGGTGTTGCGCAGCCGATGACTTCTCTGGCTGAGCACGGCCTGGACGGCTTCGCCATGTTTTGCCTTCTCGCTACGGCGCTCGGGCGCTCGAGGTAGGCTATGCGGCTATGCAGCTTTGCACCTGAGCCCTCAGACTTTGCATGACTGTGTGCAATCTTGAACCAATCTCAGATACTATCGTTGGGCTCTTTCGACGATGTCTTTATTACGTACTTTTCACTGTTCATCATTCTCTACACCTTGTCTCACCTTTTCTTGATATCCTATGATATCCTATGATATCCATGAATATCTATTAGAATCTATGATCTCTGATGCACACCTCTGCACGTGTCCATCGACCATGCGGATCCGGATTGGATCCTTCAGATGCGGATCCTGCCTGAGTTTCAGCGACATCTTGGGACTCATGCACTCCCCTTCAAGGCCACGGATGAGCGCCAGAGCCTCGAAAGGCTTAAATGGAAACCATTGAAAAACCAATTCTGGTCCAATGCAGCGCAAATACTGAACATAAGTTGTCTGAGAATCATTTTGACACTTTTCCCAGTTTTTGATGCTTTCTGCGTGTGCTATGATGCTAGGCCAGTCCAACATCAGGTGCATTGCTTTTTGAACGCTGCGTGTCTAGCCTCAGCGTGTATGTCCCAAGCCCAGCGAGCAACGCAAGACCGTTGACGACGCCATTCCGCCTCTCAGATTTCGGGGAGACCGAGATCTTCACGGAGCAACATGGAGCACCGATAGAGCACCGATATACCAAAGATTGCCAAAGGTATCCAAAAGCTGGCTTCCCTCTTGGTGGCCCTAGTGGCGAGCAAGAAGTTGTGAAGGAATGTGCAGTTGCAAGATGTTATAAGATGTTGCAAGTTCCCTGGACCTTGAGATCCAAATCATCAAAGTCAAGTCTACAGAGTACAAGAAGATGATCCAACATATTCGCAACATATTCGCAACATATTCAATTCGCAACATATTCGCAATATGTGTGATGCAAGGTACGAAAATGTTGTATACGTTGTATCCCACGCAGCTTCGCTGCTGAGCTGAGCCTGCAATGGTGATTCATTTTCTCCCGGCCTCTTCGCAGGGTGGCAATGGCTCAAGCAACGAAAATGTGGCAAAACATGGCTACACTGCGGGCTAAGCGGCTTAAGTCAGCTTCGTCTGCTTCAGTTAAAATTGATTTCAATCCAAGTAGGGTTGACTTGAAGCTGTGCAACAACTTGTGGAACACTTTCCATTTCCGTTTGAATCACTGCCCGGATCCACAATCTCTACGCCTCGGTGGAGTTTTGGGTAGCGCGGCTTCGCTCCCTTCGACACAAACTTGCGTGGCCTGGGCTCGTAGACACGTGACATGACCAACCAATTCAGCATATCATCAGCATATCATCAGCATATCGTCAGCATATGATAATATAAAAGTCAGTTTAGGTCTATATCAGACCTTTTCCGCAAACAGATTCTCCAGATTGGATTGAACAAACCAAAACAATGGATGGAATGGATGTCGATCATTCTGGTGCTGTCAAAACCATGTCATCAAGAAACCTCAGAAACAATTTCGGATTTGTTTTTGGTATTGGTCCATTGGGATCGATTCGGTGATTTAGCCAAGGCAGCTGCACGTGTTGCAATCGGAGTAACCCAAAGAGCCGGACTAGAAGTATCTCTACCATTTCCAAGACACATAAGACACCCAAAGGGAAACTACAGAAACGGAACCTCTGGAAATCTCTGATCAGCTAGAAATCTCTGGAAATCCCGTTGTAATTGATTCATTGGTCCCCAGCACCTGAAATCCCCAAGTAACACCCCAAATCTGCCTTCAGAAGCTCGACCAGAGCCATCCGTGAGGCACTGTGCGCGTCCACCACGTGTCGACCCAGGGCAACTGGCAACGAGGGCTGCGGCTGGTTGGGCGACAGGTTGGTGGAAACAGACAACTTGTAGAAAAATATCAGGAAATATTTTTGGAACTGTGAATTATGTCTCAGATATCCATAGCATCCGATAGCAATCTTTTTGCCTGGCAAAAAGTATCCACACGCTTAAGGTTTGTTGAGTTCAGTGCTTCAGAAAGTCTTTCCCAATTAATTGAAATCCACATCGTCAAATCCACAGCAACATTGCCATCTTTCCTGACTTCTGATCCGTAGAATTTGTTGAAAGGCCGCTGGTCGGGCCGGAATCCCTTTAGGGCCCAGCCCTGCCCTGGATGAACCTTCGGGTGACTCCTCCTTGCGGGTAGCTTTTCGAATCGTGAATCCCCAACTGCACCAACTCACCAACTAGGGCACAAAAACATCGCCGAGTCATGCAGGATTGGGGACACACTAGTGACGGCTGAGAGAAAGGCTGTGAAGCCCGACACGGAAGGCTGTTGATTTGCCAAACACTGGAGACACTGAAACGATTCATGTTAAACAATGGCTACAGTATACAGTAATCTACAGTATACTACAGTAATCTACAGTATACAGTCGACATCAGTCGACCAAAATGAGTGGATGATCATCGGATGATGGGCCTGATCCCCCTCCGAGCTGCTTCCAAGGTCACCTGTCACAGTGGACATCAGTGGACGTGAAGTTTCAGTGACTCCAATTCGCTGCAGGGCAGGAGGGCAGGAGGGCAGGAATGTCAAGTTGCTCAAACTGAAGCTTTCCAATTTGTGAATGTGAAATGCCTGTGTTTGGAAGCCATCATGGCCTTTGCCTCCACAGCCTATGCCATATATATATATATATCCATATATCATCATATGTCCAGATATATTAGCATTGATTTCGATCAGATCTGTACGTTGCAGCGCCAAGTGCCATGAGCTGTTCGGATCTGTTGGATCGCACTGAGGCTACTGCTGGGCAACTGTCCCATCGAAGGGATCTGGAACTGCAGGGTTTGAACTCCACTCACCTGAGATTTGAATCGTCACACTTCTGCAAAGGACAACTTAGAAATTAATTAAGAGAGCAAATTGAAAGAACAAATAAAGAATAGTACTCTCTAAAAATCGTGAAGCGTGTGAAGATGCCCTGACTCATCCTGACTCTGAAACTCACATCCCTACATCCTCCTATCATTTCATGGCAATTGGCTCGAACATCATTTACACAACCTCATTCGGAATCAACAACAGTCACGAACAATTCAGCAGCTGGGCCTTCCGTTTTGTAGACAGAGGTGACTCCTGCACCTGCGCAAGGTCTGTACATGGAACATGAGATAACATGAGCAAAGAGCTCCATGGCATATGGCATCGTCATGGCAGTTGTTTCTTGATCCGATTGGCCCATGTGGCAGGAGGCGCAACTCATGCCCCAAATTCATTGCAACGACTTTGTTATCAAATGTCCGGCATTCTTGCGACACGTTACACATGTGACACATGGATTTCCAAGGGCCTTGATGCTTGCCTTCTGTTGAGAATCTGAACCGTGTCAGAACTCTTTTCTAAAAACATTTCAAACTTCCAAACTCGTTTTTTGGTGAACATGACATGTTTGACATGTTTTGAAACTTTGTTCAGCGTGTCTTGATCTGTGGTCGCCTCATCCACCTCCACGTCGTCCATCTCCGTGCGCTCTTCCTGACCCTCAGATGGGGCCAATATGGGACCGATCACTGCCCTAGGCACTCTGAACAGCGGCCCCAATTGGAAATCATGGCAGTTCAAATCGTAGGATTTACTGAGATAGACATAAATGATGCATGATGACGCCAAATCTTGCGATCCACGGTTACGGTTGAGAGACTGCATTTTGGCCTCCGCAACATCTGGAGTTACCGCTTCCTGGCGCGCCGGGTGAAGCAGTGTTGCGGCTCTGAGTAGTTTGCATCAGTTTTCAAAGGATTCGAAGTATCATAAGTATCCTTGCGCTTTCTTTGCTTTGTCTAGATTCCCTTTCAGTGGAACGATAGCTTTGAACACCTGGAATTTCGGCTTCGATCGTTTGGACTCCTGGAGATGGTCAGGTAACTCTGGAAGCTTCAAACGACCCCTGCGGGTGGTACTGAAAGCCAAGGCCTTGGTGATGCCAGCACCGATGGAACTCTGTCGGGTTTGTGCACTGAGAATCACCGAAGAATCACATGGTACCAGTTACAACAACGGCCACACAAACAGAAAGCGACCGTTCTGGAGGATTTCCTGACCATGGAACATCATGGAACATCATGGAACCTTCCCAAACGCCTCTTTTGCGACTTTGCCACCCCGCCATGGTGAAGATGGCATCACAAGGTGCCGCCAGTCGGATGGAGAAGGGATCAAGTAACGGCAGCATCTGTCAGCACTCGCAGGAGCCACAGCTAAACAAAGAGTAACCAAGACGTGTTCTACAGATTCGAATTGATATGTTTTGATGAACATTGGGTTTCATTGAACCTCACTTGCTTCAGCACTGCACAACGCATCCCAACAACCACGATATCTTGACCGTGTGCCTTCAGCGCTTCTTGCAACTGTTGCTCTTCAGCTTCTCCACAATGCTCTCCTGATGCTCTCACAAAAACGAGACATATCATGATACACATATCGTATATCATATACATATATTCATACATACCATAATTCCTGCCTTCTCATCTCATTTTCCTTGAAGATGCAGCATGATATGCACGATTCGCATGTGAAATCTTAATTTTGGAGGTGTGGACAACCCTCACCTTGATTGCTGATCCGCTCCATGGCTTCGACCTGAAAGCTGCAGCAACAAACCCGAAGCATGGCTATGTCTTGCTGATGGGGACACTATGTTTTGCATACTGTAGATTTGGGAAGGGCCCTTTTCTACATATATTTGTAAATAGCAAACCTCAGCCATACTGATGGTGCAGTTTCTGAAAATCAGCGGGGTATAGCACAACGAAACTCTTTTGTAGAGGTCTAGGTTTGTTGGGGATGGAGCATGAGGTCATTGCCCAGTCCCTAATCTTCCCTCTAAGACCGAAGGAGATCGACATGCTACAGGGGTTCCCAGTACACCTGTGGTCTCAAGAAATGTGTATCCAACGGGTTGAACTGATCTCAACGTTCTCCACGCATCTGCTCAAAATCTATAGCTCCAGAAACTTCACCGAACAAAATGATGGATCTCCAGCATAGCCGCAGCATAGCATACCATAATGATCCATAATGCCATAGCTCATCCAAGTCATCCAAGTCATCCAAGTCATCCAAGTGGCCAGAGTTGCGAAGACCTTCCAGGCGGAGTCCTTGGACCTCCAGGAAACTCATCCAGTGTAGCTATGGGACTGGGTATGATAAGTCTGGTACTATAAGGGTACTACGAGTCTCTATGAGTGTATGGTTTAGTCATTCTAAAATCACATTTTGAGTCTTGAAGTAGGCTATACATAAAATAACTGTTCAGACTATTCATGATCCTTAGTGGGTACAGATCCGGATATCCAGGAAATAGTTGCCGTCTGAGAGAAAGGCTCAAAGTGTTCGTCATGGTACCACAAAAGCTCATCAAGATCCTGGCACGAGGACGCTCAGAAAGCAAAACAACGAAGGTCGAAAAGGTCGAAAATAAGAAGTAATAAAATTGACAAAAATTGACAGAGAATGGCAAACAAAATTAACACATGAACATCGCAGCAGAAGGCTGGAGGTCGTTTTTCTCGTCAGAGCTGTTTTGTCGCAAGGGCAACGGACTCTCAGTAGTCTTGGTAGTTGCATCATGTTGCGCGGTCTAGCCGAACAAGTCGAACTCCATCTCTTCTTCCTCTTCTTCCTCAACGACTTTCTTCTCCTCTTTCTTTTCAGCCGCAGGTGCTGCACCACCACCTCCGGCAGCTGCGACGGCACCACCACCGCCGCCACCACCGCCACCAAATTTCAACATGCTCTCCAAATCCTTTCCAGCACAAAGCTTGGCAAAGAGGGCAGGGAAGAAAGTGCTGGTGGAACCTCCAGCTGCTTTGATCAACGTGTTGATGTTCTCTTCCGAGATTTCCATCTCGCTATCCTTCAGGATCATGGCAGCATAGGTGCAGAAGAGCTCTTCCTTCTCTGCCGTTGGCACCTCATCTGCTGGGACTTCCGCCATTGCGACGATTCGAAACAGCAACCTCTGCGATCCCCTTTGAGCCAAAACAAGCCAAAACAAGCCAAAACAAGCAACATCAAGCAACAACGGACAAACTCGAGGGTACAAAATGTACAAAGGTCAAATGGTAAGAAGTCTCAGGTCGAACAATTACAGTGCTCCTGAACATGACCTTCAATCATTCCTGGTGCACCCGGGGCTGAATCTCAACATCTGCATTAAGGCCAATCAAGGCATTCAACATCGTTCAATATCATTCAGCATCATTTAACACATTATGCGATCAATGGAATCTGATGGAATCTGCTAAGCCGCTAAGCCCTGCTAAGCCATGCCAGCGCTGCTTGAACGTCGATGTTCTTCCTCGACTTCCTGGGGGCAGATGCCTGGGTGGATCGCAGGGCTGCGGAGCGAAACAGCTAGACATAGCTATACTTTCCACCAGAGAATAAGGCATGAAATATTCATGCTAAACAATGCCAAACAGCTATGCAAATATTCATGAATAGGTTTGGATAAGACTGTGATTCATGAACGTTCATGACATATTCATGACTTCATGACCCTTTATCCTGCGTCAAGCATTGGCAATCTTTATTCCAGTTGAAATTCGCGACTCATCTTTGGAAAGGAAATGAGAACGCACCATCAAAATACAAGCCGCTCAAGCAGCAGTTTGGCACTACATTAGGGGCTTTGTAGCCCAAGTCTATCTTGGTGTCCTAATCCTTTCACATTTCTTCAGGCTTCCAAGGGGCTAAAACGTTAAGTTGCGACGTTCGTGAAGCAGAGGAGCGCTTTGACACCTCTGTGGCGAATGAACTGGTGCCTCTGGTAACTTTCATTCCATTTTGTCCCGGTCCTTCATTTTCCAAAACACATTGTCACATAGATTGTCCAGTTGGGTCCACTTGTACAACAACAACTTCAGAATACAGAATACTATAGAATACTTACTTGATGATCTTGATGTATCTTGATATCAAAGTCCAGGCTGAGATCATCGCCCCCTCAGCGTTTGAGTTCTTCTGGCTCTCTGCGGGAGCAACAAAGATCTCCCTGGGCGATTTCGTCCAATTTCGCTCACTTCAAATCCATAAAATTCCAAGACCAGTACTTCCGAAACCAAACTTGTAACAAGAGCTTCGGATACCTTTGGAGGTCTCAGATTGCTGTGGCCATCCTGAACTCAATTCTCAAGCTCACCCATAGCTCGAAGGTACCGACACATCGGAAAATATCTAAAATTGAGATATACAAGGATGAATGGTTGGTCTTGCATCAAACATTGAATTCTCCATACAGTAAATATGGTATCTTCATGTGTCTTCATACTACGTGATGATTGATGATGATTGTATCATCAGACATTTCAGGCAGTTCCGGGCAGACTTGACATCGAGTTCCGGACTGTTGTCTTGAGAGATGCACTTGTCGGATCTGGCGAAGCCTTGGCAGAACATGAAACTTTCAAACTTTCAGCATCCAAAATCCTATGTTGTAATTATGTTACAATGATGTTATAGTGATGTTAGAATGAGTGAAACAAACCTGTAGATCTATCTCTATAGCTAGGTCTGGTCACAAAAGTTTGATCAATCAAACAACTGAGACTTTTCGTGCAACTGTATATAACAGCTGTGACTTTCAAGAAAGTGACATGCCTGGAAACACGTCAAGGTGAATCCTCTGCTATAGCTATGACATGCTATGACATGCTATGACCTCAATCCCCCGTGAGACTGGGACAAGTTGTAAAGGATGGCCGAGATTGATGGACCTGGCCAAGTGCCAACACACAACTGACGAAAACCATCGATTTGAGCATTTTTGTGTTGAAGTTGTCGAACTTTTGTCGAAGTTGTTCATAGTTTTTCAACACCAAACGCTCCAAGAAAAAAAACACATTCAAAAACATCATCCCCTATGGGTCTGTGGATTCTGTGGATTCTAAATGACTCATGTAAACATTTCTGGGGTGTTGGCGGTGTTGGGTGTTTACTTGAGCACCCAGGTTTGGCATACCATCATACCACGGCCTGGAAAGCTGCTGGTGTCCGGCCACACAGGGCACTTGTGGGCCTCATGGGCACCATGGCACCTGAACCTGTCAACCTTGAAGACACTTGTTGCTACCCATTGGCAATAAGCCGACACAGTCAACACATGTAATGAGCATCAATGACAATGAGCAATCTTGGGACCATGGTCACAGTGTTTGGTTTTATCAGTTTCATCATGTTTCATCCCAAACCTATGCAGTTTCCAAAGCCTCGCCTGTTGCAGGGCCAAGGGGGCGAAAATCTCCAACATGTCCACCGAACGGAGCGTCACCTCCGTGAGAGCATGTGGACCATGTGGACCATGTGGATATGGATGATATGGGTCAGCAATGATCAGCATTTTCCAGCACTTTTTACCAATGATTTTGGTCATACTGTGGTCATAGTAACATATACTAACCATTGCTAACCGCAGAAATTTCAAGGGCTCAACTTGGACAGTACTATTCCACCACATCCAATTATCCAATTGCTGCGCCAAGTGACATCGAAATTCAGTTCCTCCACCACCTCAGCCACTCGAGGACCTCTCAGCCACAGCGCTGCAGATTTGGGTGAGAATACTGTATACGCCGACGCCATGGATGCGTGTGCAACAAAAAATGCTTAATGAATGTGAATGATGGAATACTGTCAAAAAAAATGAACTACGACTCAACATTTTCCAGTTCCCAATGTTCCCAGAAAATTACGGTATAGTTCATTTTGATCTTTTGATCCTATCTCACGTTCAATTTCGGTTTCACAGGTCGCCTCCGATAGAGCGCGTCTTCAGGATGCACTTGGGCCACAGGCCTCCATCGCAGGCTGCAGCCAAGACCTGGTCGGATCACACAATTCATCTAGACAGAAAACAGCTGTGTACATTGTGTACATTGTGTACATATATCATATGTTAATTTATGATTTAGATCTGTTGATTTTAGATCTGCACTATAAACAAATAAATGATATATATATATATATATACATATTATATAATATATATTATACACAGTATATCACACGATGCATCACTTTCATCAGTCTTCAGCATCATCTCGAAGAATTCACATCTCGTCCAACCGACCACATCCAAGCGATCATCCCACCAGCATAGCCAAACGTTGCCCGGAAGTTTGTAACTTCAAAGGGAAATTCGGCTGAGCCAATTTGCCTTGGAATTGGGATCAGCTGGGCACCAAGTCAATGTCCAATGGAACTTTTCTCAGGCTAATTCATGCTAATTCTAGCAAATTGAAACATGAACTGGGACTAACATTGACCACGAGAAGATGAACACCTCAGTGACCACAGCCAAAGCGTCACAGTTGTGTCCCACTGAAGTGTACTCCCAAAGTGCGGTCCGACACTAAAAACATCTAAAAACGAGGTGCTGCATAACACGGGGCTCATCATGACTCTTCCCATTTTCCCCTGCCAGGGCAGCAGTACGCCCGGTACGCACATCATGTAATTGAGTCTGCTAGGTTCTAACAACAAATACACACACAGACACAAGTGGCAAAAACATGCCAAATCATTGTGCACTCTCTTGCAACTCCAATGTTGGCACAGATGGGTGTTTCATCCACTTGTAACACCTGCCTCTGCTGCAAGTTGGCTCGCATTGGCAGCATCTGTCAGAGTTTTGAAGCCAGTGGCCACCTGGACATGGCGATGGCAGTCAGCGGAAGCTGCATCTGCGACATCCTCAGACCGAGCCTTGCCGGCAGGAGCCGCTGGCAATACCATGGAACTCAGAAAGCTCTGTGCTCTCCTCAGCACAGTCTGAAAGTCATCCGACAGTCTGTGTTTAATCTACAGATATCTACAGTGTCCGCAGTCCAGCTGGAAATCACTGTGACAATCTGTGACAAGCGGTGAGATGTTGTGACTCAACACTGACATATTCCGTCCTGGGCATGGCATCCAGCGCTTCTTCTAGCCAGCTTCGAAGGGAAGGAGTTCCTGCCCAGTATTGCCCATTTCAATAAGATCAATAAGAGTATAAGAAGAGTTTTGTTTTGTGTTTTGTGCATCACTTTTGTCTCCGCTCATGGATGAAATGGTTCGAGCCATGACATGGGAGGTTTGTGGAGCCTGCGCTATCCACCACGCAGAGCTCAGAGCGGCCGCAGCGGAAGAGCCAACTGGGGAGTGCCACCGGACACCTGGATCGGTAGTGAAAAGGTGATTGGAATCATCGGATCGCCGGATCGGTAAGAGAATCTTTTTCGAAAAACAATTTGGGACATTGACATATTCGATGTTTAAGTTTCCAATATTTTCCAATATAACAAAAACATCTGGATGTGGGATAGTGGTGCTAAAATTGATGGTTAACTGGTTGGTTGTTGATTCTGGATCGAAAAATTGGTCAATCTTTATCATTGGGGAAGGGGTTAATTGTTTAAACCGGAAGGATTTCCAGCTGAATTAGGTACTTAATGATTTGAATGAGAGTGAACATCTGCATCGGAAGGGTGTTCCAAAATTTCCAAAGGGAAGCACTCTATAATGTGCAGAAGATTGGGTAAACTCATGTGGAAACATGAATCGCAAGCTATGTCCGAATTGTCCAGATCTTCCCAGATCTTCCCAGATCTTCCCAGATCCGCTCCTGCAGTCGATGATGACAAAGAGGCGGAACTTTTCGTCAGCGGTGCTCTGGAAAGATGGCGTGCTGCAGGTGAACCAAATCCTTGAGAACATATGAGAAAAAAATTGAGAACATAATGAACATATGAACTTAATATGAACTTCATATGAGAACGTATCAGAACAAAGATCTACTCTGGAGTCTGCCCAGTTCAAATGGGAACAACAGTCCCAAAATTTGTCCTGTTTCAAAGAAAATCCAAGGGTCATGAGTGCATCAAGAGTACATCATGAGTAGAACTCAATACAGCCAGTGATGTCCCTCATGCTGAGGAGTCATGTCTTCAAGTGCTGCAACGCACAACTCCAGTGAGCACAGGCTTTGCAAAATCTTTGGGTCCAAGTTGCCGTTCCAACAATTGGAAACCTGGGCTGGAAAGGGATTGTAATTGTGGAGGTTGTGTGCAGCACACTTACTGAAATGCATATCTTGACTGGCAGCCCATGCCACAACTATTGGATTATTGGGCAGAAACAAGCAGATCAAGTGCAAACTGATGAACATGTCAATGCCACTGTTACCACATCTCAAAAAAGCATTAAAAGCTCGCAGTTTCAACATCGACGTCAGAGTTGTCGCATGTTGTCGCTGAGCAACTGCTGTGTGGCATCTCCAAACCCAAGTGTTGTATGCTGGGAAGACAAGAAGAACTGGTCTGCACATGGAGCAGCAACCAGTAGCCCAAATCCTGGTGTCTGGGCCAATGAGTTTCCCTAAAATTTCGCTTACCTCCTGAGAAGGTGCTGGCTAAATATGATAAACTCCTGTGAAACTGGGTTTTCACATGTCTTCATATGTTTTCACACTCCAAATTCACCATCAAGCTACATCAAGCTACATCAAGCTACATCAAGCTACATCAACTTACAGATATCGTGCACAACTGCACCATGCGCGCCTTACATTCCTCCAGCAGCTCCAAAACGCCGCTGGGAGTCGAAGCACATTCCGCTGCAGGGGAAATGGAACTCCAACAGTTGGGCCGTTCACCTGGAGCGCTCGATGCTCTGGGATGCTCTGGGCCATCATGGCCATCATGGGATGATTGAACATGTTGAACATATTCAAACATATTCAAACATATTCAAACCACACTACATTCAAACATTTCATAATTAACATTGGACATCATTGGACAACATGGATTCAAGACCTTATGCAGCTTATGCAGTTGGTCTTTGGCAAAAATGGACCTGTTGGGGGTACTCGAATTCAATGCCTGGATCGGCTTGAAAGAAATTCATGCGAACGGGATGATTGCAGCAGGTTCTCAACTATTCTAGTATTCTAGTACATGTACAAAAGTCAGAAAGCAAATCTGCATAAATCTATCAAATCTGTGCGTGACTTACTTTGTCTCATACCAAATCCAGTAAAGTCTGGCCATGTCATACTGATGCGGCGCCTGCAGATTGTCCAGCTTTCCCAGTTGTACTGTTGGCCACCAAGTCCGTCAAAGACTCAGAACCAGAAGCAGATTGAGATTCTGATAAAATTCTGGATATTTGGGGAAGATGTGCAATTGCGGGTTGAGTGCCATGGATTCTGCACTGCCACAGATCAATTTAGATTTAGGATGTCAGGGGTGCTATGCTGTGCTGGGTTGGCGGACAAGTTGGATCACCTTCCGCCCGGCTTCCCTCAGCGCAGGTTAGGATGACTCTCTGCCCCACAGCTACCATTCGCAAAATCTTGACCAATCCTGCACCTCTTTCTACAAGAAGCCTCCACAATCCCGGAGAAGGCCGGGCCCTCCAATCAACTCCAACGGCATGCAGATTTGGATTCAAACCTGTTTCGGAACATATCCAGACTCCATATTTTGTGTTCAACCACATTGACAGCCAAAAATCATCCAAAAAAAACCCACATCCCCACTTGACCAAAAAAATGCTGGGTGAATCAGCGACTCCGCCCAGCGACTCTTTCGCTTGATGAATTCGATGAATATTTTCCACCACGGAGGACCTGAGTGGCTCAGATCTGAAAGGTTGGAATGCGGAAAAATGGGTGATATGGTGACATAGTAGAGATATGTTGAGACATGTTGATGTGTCATGATGAGACCAGAATTTTCCGATTTTCAACATGTACCACTCTTTTCACTCCTTCTATCTTCACTTTACAATTCACACCATTTCACAGCGTTTCTTTGTGGAGGTTGAGGCTCCAACGCTTCGCTATCACAGAGGCATACGACCTGTCGACAAACAGCAAGTCATCAACAACTCGTGATCCACCGATCCACAGCCGCAACCCCGTAAACAGTAACTGTGACTGACTCCATCTAACTCCATCTAACTCCGTACCATTCCGTACCCTTCCGTACCATTCCGGACCGCATTTCACATCACTTCTGAAGCCTGAGGCCGTCACCGGCACTGCAGAACGATGAGTGCCCTCGGGTTCCAACAAACGTGGCAAGGACATGCGACGCAAAGGTGTAGCGTTGCCTGTGGCACCTGGCGAGACCAACTGGTTCCATAGGGACCTGGGCACCTTTATGGCCCAAAGAAATGCAGCAACCTGCACTACCTTGCTGGGTGCCATAGCTGAAACCTTCTTCCTTTGTTTCACACCTCTGTTTCTCTTGGTCACCCTCCGATGGGTCTGGCAAAAACTTCATGTCACGCTTTTTGTATCTTGTCAAACAAATATCCTAATGTATATTATATATTATATATTATATATTATATATTATATATGATATGATATGATATGATATGATATGATGTATCCGAATCAAAACCTTCACAAAGCATGACAAACACCTCAGAAGTGGATGCAGCCGTGGCCTGCCACGATGAGTTCGGAGGCATGAAGGACAGCGCTTAAAGAAAAACTCGCTAAAACGCTGAAGAGGATCGTCTGCAAGAAGCCCTGAGTCCATCTGAAGTGACAAAGGTGACAGGTTCAAAACAGCTGGAACAAGCTAGACTTCATACATCTTTCAGGCTGAACTTTCCGAAGATTCACACAAACTGCACAAACTACAAACAAATCAAACAAAACATTGGATGACACTAAATCAAACTACATAAATTATACTATAAATCACTATAATAACACCAGTTCGTAACTCAAGCGCCACACGGAGCGGGCTTTGGCGCTGAGAATCCAACTGCACCACAAATGGTCTTCAGTGTCACGTGGGAAGGACCCTGCAAGGTGCAAGGTCTCAAGATGGTCCACCAAGGTCCACCGCAAACACAGCAAAGGTATGCCACTATGCCACAAAACGAGAAGTTGCATCACTTCATCAACACTTCATCAATTTTTTTCAACTTCATCTATCTTTTCATTTTTTTCTTATTTTTATCTTATTTCTATCTTTTCATATATTACTATTTTCGAAGTGAACAGTCGGCAACAGAGCCTGCGGCAACAGCGAGCTCAGCAACTCGTGGGGCAAGGAGGCCAGCAACGGCAGGTGCCTCGCCGAAAAACTGGAGAATCGTGGGAAGAAAATGAAAAAAACATGGAAAACACCAACGAAATTGGAATAAATTGGCACTAACGCACAACATAATTAGTAATGCCTTGTAATACTCGAACAATCGACATCATCAGCTTGCAGCAGCTTCCAAGTCTCTGACTCTGAGAGCGCATTGTGCCCCGTCATACCTTTGGACGGAAAGGTGCGGGGAAACATTAACATGACACCTGAAGCAGATCTTAAACATCTGGGCTTTGCTTTCCAGCACAACTAAGACGGACATGTTGCTCAGAATTCTCAAGTCCCAGAAGTATTACACACAACTTTTTGATCAGAATCGAAGTGTCTAGTGTATCATGCAAATCAAACATTTCACACACCTTGTTGAATCGCAGGCAGTCGCAGGCCTTTGCGGTAGTTCTGTGTAGCAATTGATTCGGCCCAGCGCGCCCAGGCGCCCGGGTCATTGTTCACGGAATCCTCCAGGCCTTTCACGGGGAAAATATATGCACGTCATGCCATTATGGTAAAACCATGCACCAAACCATCAACCACATCAACCATCAACATCATCAGCTATTTTTTGGGCGTATCCCAATGATTTTTGTCAGTAGCATTGAAAAGTTTGCGGCCATCTACACCTGACCGCCCTGATATTTTCACATATCATGCTGATCACAATCCATTCAGCTGGTATGACTTTGCTTGTGCTGGCAAAAATGACTGGTGTGGACAAAACTAAACGCTTCGCAGTATGACAATGATCTCCAATCATGCAGCATTTTCACGACCCCAAGCAACAGCTCTTTGCAGTTTGCAGTTGGCGGTTTCGACATCTGGGTGCTCCAAACGATCGACCAATGAACGCGCCTGCTTGCACCAAGGTGCTGAAGATATTATGTGAACGCGAGATTATGTACAAACACTTCGGGGTTGAAGTGACTCAAGTGACTCAAGTGTCAGAGAAACATGCGAACTATGATGAACTTATGATAAACTCTCATAAAGTATGTATGCTATCTAAACATATCCAAACATATCTAAATCATTACATCATATTACATCATATTAAATCATACTACATAGCATATCACATAGATCACATAGCATAGCTGTTTCAAGGTGGCACGGCCCTGGCACTGCCCTGGGCCTGAGGCTCCACATGAAGCTGCAACGTCCAGGGTCCACATGCGCCGTGTCCAAAGGACGCTCCAAAGTGCAACAGCAGCGAGAAGAGCTGTGGCGTATCCGCACCTGACCAACGTCACAACGTCACAGTTGGCGTTTTCAGATTTTTTTAAAAATAAATACAATCGTTTTTAGATTTTAATACGATGATAATATTCTAGTGATATCTAATGTATGCTCTAATGTATGATCTAATGTATGATCTAATGTATGATATTTAATGGTACCGATATCCTAACAGCAGGTCCAAGAGCCGGATCTCTTCAATTGAGATCCTAAGAGCCGGTTCATTGGCTTCATTGAAACCATTGAAATCAACAAAGCCCCGACATCCGGCACTGACCCCAGATTGTGCAAAGGCTGGACGGAGACAACGGCAGCAAAGTCTTTTTTCAGCGAGGGTGTCAAAATCCTACCATCTTGAAGCACTGAATTGGTCATGCTTCGTTTGACCGGAAACAATGCATTTATGTTTTCAATCAAATCATTCATATTATAATTTGATACATAACTCGTAGCCATTTTCAGATTTCTCAAGATCTGCAATTTTTTCGCCTTAAACCCTCGGAGAATACGGTGCCACCGCACCCGGTGGCGCCCCGTGGCACCTCCTTCAGCCACGTTCTCACCACCTTCGTCCACCGGTGTCACCAAATTCCGCGTGGAACGCCGGGCCATAAAATCCTTCGAACATTTCGAACTTTCGCTGAAACGAAGCAAAAGAAGCAAATGAAAAATAGAAAAACAGAAAAGGTAATGATTAGGTAATGGTGCAAAAGATGCGGCGCAAAGTGGTCCTTGTTTTCTCGATGAGGGGCCTCTGCCAACAAGTCCTGGAGCATCACGTGTTTCGCAGCGCCCGACGACTGGTGATGACTGGTGGCGACTGGTCAGCATCTCTCAGCATCTCTCAGCGCTCCTCCAGATGTTTCTCGTCAATTCCAAACAGCTCCATCCGATTCACACGGAACAAGTCCTGGCCAAAACTTCAATCGACGTGCTGTGTTTTGTTGTGATGAAAAAAAAGACCGGAAGTACACACATGGCCATTATGTTGCAAGAGTTCTTAAACCCTTTTGTAGCCCTGCATTGTCTAAAACACGTCTAAAACTAGACTAATCGCAATTCAGAACTAGTGCGGTATTATCTGGATTTCACATCTCAGATTTGCTGCGAGACCGGCAATGTTTGCCAACCGAATTCTGTCCCTGCTCTCCCACCCAAGCGCTCCGGCAAGGAGACAGACTCTTTTGACCTTTGATGGATTCTGCAGGTTGCAACGACCCATAACTCCATTCCTGTTGAAGAATGATCGACAGAAAAAAGGCCTGATGAAATGTGGATCTGTGGAAACACACGGTCACGGCGACGCTGTGTAAAAATGACCAGCGGACAAGCGCTAGTTAGCACTGAATCACAGATCTGGAACAGAAGGACAGCATGGAGGACTGAAGGTCCAAGGGAAGCTGCAACCATCCGTAACCAGTAAACATCATGAAACCACCAGGATTTACCAGCATCGTGTCACATGCCGTGGTGCCATGGCATGTGCATTCTGGGCTTCCCAGCTGCGCCTCAGGCGCCTCGTCACGGATACAGTGCTCCAGTTGACATCGCAGTGTCTCCTAGCTCCGCGGCTTTGCGTTTTGGTCGTGGCATGCCGTGGTGTTTCAACACGTTTCAACACAGTTCAACATAAGTAACATAAGTGCCTTGACAAATCTTGAAAATCAGCCAATTCCCAACTGAATTGGTAGAACAACAAGTGAGTTGCAAACATTGAAAACTCGAGAATCAACCATGATGCATAATTACTTGTGTTTTGGTACTGTCCCTAGTGCTTCCCAACTGACTGCTGCACCTGGAAATATGCGAACCGTGCCAGGAAAATCCTCAGTTCAAGCCATATGATGTCAACATCATTTTGGTGACTGTAAAAAGAAGAAGTAGTTTGCGAACAGAAACTACAAGCCGTCAGAAAGGCAGTAAATGGTGCGATCTTTAGATCTCTCTTGTTACCTTGGAGAGTATGACGGGAATGGTTTGAAGATCCAAGCTGATCTTTGTCGGGCCACAGTCCGTGCATGATGGATTTTTGGCTTCGCGCTGAGAACAATTTCGGGTATCTTGCAAACACATCACAGTAATATCACAAGATCCAAAGCTACAGTTTGCTGGCACTTCCCTTTTTTGCTAGAATGCAAATGCAACACCAGTCATTGCGTGCATGTCATCAACAGTACAGTAGCAACTGAACAATTAACCGAATAACCCTCTATATAATTGGGAAATCAAAATTAGGCCAAAACGATCCCGAAGTAGCCACACTTTGTGTTTCCTTCCCAAAACACCTTTCACCACCTTTCACCCAAGGTTCTGTTTGGAATTGCAGTGACTCCAATGTCCCTTGTTCGCGACGAAAAGTTGCTGCCTTGGATTGGCAGTCTAAGCGTCAAGAAATTCTCCGACCACACAGCAGACATTTTACAACTCAGTGCTCACATCCACGGGAACTACCACTGCACACCTTGCCGACCTTGCCAACCTTGCCGGATTTGCACCAAAGTAGCAGCCAAGCAACATCAATTCTGCACTAGTGTTCTGTGCCTCACCTGTGCTGAGCATGAGGGTTGTCATCAACCCCTGCTGAGCTATCTGCTTATCCCTATTGCTGACAGGGGTGCCAGGCTTTCGCTTCTCATATTTCTCATTTTAAAAACTAATATTTAATTAATGACAATTTATGGCACTTATATGCACTTATGATATCTTATGATCATTTATGACAAGTCACGACATCATCCTGACATCTCAACAGTCGGATTGGGATTCCCTTCTCGCCTGCAGCTCGCAAGGCTGCGGCCGTCTCCGCCGTGGAGCTGCGCCGTTTGGATGCAGAATGCTCCTGTTCTTCTTCCTCACGGAGAATGGAACACGAAAACGAAGATGACGAAGACCATCGAGACCATGTCCAACATTGTGAAACCACGTCTTTCATGGACCTTTCATGGACCTTTCATGTCTCTTTGTCGATTTCAAGGCAGTGATGGAGATTGTCATCTTTGAAAACACACTTTCAGATACTTTCAGCCTTTCAGCATTCTTTTCTTTTCTAACCCTTGTCTTGTTTGGCTCCCAAATCAGCTCGGCATCTATGCCCAAGGGCCTCCGATTCTTCATCCATTTCCGAGAAAGCCAAGTTCCCCAGGGACATCATGCTGCGGTTCACTGAAGCCATCCTGAACTTTTTACATCGCTTCGGCTTGATCATATTCCATCATATTCGATCCATCAACTAAACTAAACTAAACACCTGCAAATGATTCCATCCAACTTGTTAACAACGCGATTCAATTCAAATCACATTACATCATCATGATCGCTCGGTTGTGTCATGTTGTGTCATCACATTTCCTCATCCTGATTCTCGAAGTTTTTTGTTCACGTTGCCGCCACAAAGACCCTCCATGACCCTCCCGAGTGCCAGACGTTTTGGAACCGCTGCGTGAGTCGGTGCCATTTGACCTCACCAAATGACACATGTGAAACGATAGATGAGACTTCTCGAAGCGCATTCAGGATCTTTTCAGGATCTTTTCAGGATCTTTCAGCGGTCAAGACTTGGACCCATTTGGACAGGTCTATGGTTCGAGTGAATCAACATCTCAACATCTTCACTTGTGTGGGTTCTCCGCCAAGGCGCTTCTTTGATGATTGCCGGCCAGTGCTGCCTTGTATTTCAAACCTCAGCACTGAATATGTGAGGTGAAACTGTCTCGAGTCTCTTGAACATCATAAACGGTTGATATCCAGTGAGAAATCTTGAAAAAACGCCACCGCACCACACAATTTGAAGAGTACAGTAGTACAGTATGCTTGTTGCATGCCATTTGCTATACTGCTTCATGCCAAAGGGCAAGGTCCGGAAAGAAACTCTTGGATTCTGAGGCGCCCCTTCCTCGGCATACAGAAAACGAGATCCGAATATGCCCAAGAGGAATATCATCATTCGAAATCAAGAGGTGTGGACATGGTGTGGAAGATTGTGGAGCCACCGTGCTGATGTTCGGGCTTAATCCGTTCACCACGCTGCATTGCTTGGAAACCAATAGGTTGAGAAGTTCCAAGAACTGCAGGTACACAAAAGCATTTCGACCCTGAAATCACAAGATGCATCAAGATGCTAAGTTATGCGAAGTTGGTGGGCGAAACATTGCGAACCATCCGCATTCCCATTTTGCAACACCGATCTGCTGCCTTGGCATCCGAGGCACCACCTGTCGATACTGCTGCAAGGCATCTGACAATCCACGACCCTGTAGGATGGCCTGCGGTAAAGGGCTAAGGTGAGGCATTCCGCAACTTGAAAAGATTGAAACATGTTGAAACTGATGCAGTCAAATGGATACCAAATTGGATACCAACTGGCAGTAGGAACATCAAGTATAGCAATTTCAGTCATCAAACTTTATCAAACCTCATCAAACTCTTCGGTCCGGGTCAGCTGAGCCCAGCTGTCCCCAGTTGTCAACCGCCCAACTCCAAAGTGCGCCTGCATAGCAGAGCACCTCGGGCTAGAATGGGATACAACCATATTTACCAGTAGTACCGCACAAGGCGGTGGCGGAAGTTTCAGAAATAGGAAACCTATAGGGGAGGTTGGTTGTTGTGAATCAGGGATGGCAGGGCGAAGCCACTGATGGACTGAAAGGTGCTTGAGGTCTCCTCTCTGTCTCTCTCTTTATCTGACTATCTACCTACCTATCTATCTTCTATGT
>Ga0126342_10003695_pt1 | contig 25536 bp, 24 predicted proteins | sample Cyp1metagenome_FD_92528 | JGI IMG/M metagenome (GOLD analysis project Ga0126342, IMG submission 92528) | Coral microbial communities from Lord Howe Island, Old Settlement Bay, Australia - Cyphastrea 1 metagenome | ecosystem: Host-associated > Invertebrates > Cnidaria > Coral ... | reverse complement strand
GGATGTGAAGATGAGCAGATGTGAAGATGAGAGGATGTGAAGATGAGATGTGAAGATGAGAAGATGTTTTACAGACCCCCACTATTGGAAGAACCCTGCGCTCAGACGCTCTCGGGAAAAATCGATACGTGCGACAGATGATGACAGATGTAGCAAATCTGAGGATGCAACCAGCGTATGTTCTTCGAAGCACATCCGATGATTTATGGCAACTTCTCCGATGATTTGTTGTGACACTGTATATTTGATATATGCATCACTATGACATCTCAACATTCCACGCTGATAATAGTGTATGTAGTTGGTTATAGTGGGAGAATATGTGCGGGATCATCACATTATTATCATATTATATCCAGTATATCCCATGATATTATCACATTATCCCATTCATATTTCCCATTATACAGCACCACAAAATCAATTTCTACCCTCTGGTAAATTAACATAGACCCTGGCAGATAGGGGTTGGAAGATTAGTTTCCATTAAAACTAGGCTATTTTCAGGGTCTATGTTAATTTACCAGAGGGTATATCCCAATATTATCATTTTTTCGTAACATGTGGTGGGATAGCCATATCATCTCTAGGCGAAACGAACGCCGTGGCCTCGAAGGCTTCGATGGAGGCGGGTTGGAAGAGCAATCATGGTATACGCGGCATGCTGGTAGAATCATTGTTACCCTCTGGTAAACTAACATAGCTATGGAAAATCACCATTTTCAATGGGAAAATCCACTATAAATGGTCATTTTCAATAGCTATGTTAGTTTATCAGAGGGTAACCAGTATACAAAGATTAATGATCAACTGCAAAAATATGCTTGAACTGGCCTTTTTTTCATGTTGGTACAAAAATTGTGAAATATTTTTTTTTTGAAAAAAAAGTGATTAATAATTCATAACAACATTAAGTAACTGTGTATTATGCTGCTTAATCAAACAACAATCTAGAATGGCTATAAGTTATAACCATTAGACGTACGCAAATTCTTATTGCGTCGACCGACTGCGTTTACTATTGCGACAGGCCGTTCAGAAGGGTGATGGAAGACTATGGGTTAATATGGGTTATAAATGGGTTATTATGATATAATATGGGTTATAATATGGGTTATAAATGGGTTATAAATATAATTGGGTTATAAATGGTTATTTCCCATTGAAACGTGAGAACGCAGATGATAAATCGATTTACATGTGTTTTTGGTTCATAAAACAAAACAAGAGAAAGTCCAGATGCATACCATATCACCCAAAACAAACCGACCGGTGAGTGGTAGGGGAAGATAGATTAAGATTCCGCCATACACCTGTGAGGTAGACTAACCAGCATAACAGTGACAGCATGTGAAGCCACCAAACAGATATCGGGTTGTCTTAAAATAGGGATACCGTGGATACACCAAGTTGTGGCCAGTTAAAAGACGGGAAAAACATGATAATCAATGTAATTGAATGAGGAACCCTATTGTTGGTCTAACCGAACAAGGACCCAAAGTTACAAGGGTTTTGCCACCGACCAATCGCAACAACTGGAGGGGGTCTCTCTCTCTCTCTCTGTGTATCCTTTTTAATATACAGTCATTATATAGTTACATACATCTATTCTTATATATTATTATTATTTATTATATGATAATACTAATTGTTTCCAAATAAATGACGCCGATGTTACTTGACCCTCGATATGATCCCCAAATGGATATTCTTATATTTCTATATATGTATACATTATTATTATATATTCTTATATGTATTTTATGTTGTATGTATTCTGTGCAGTTTGTATACCTGTATCAGTCTATATATATAGCAAATTCTGAACATATAAGATAAAGTAGTTTATGACCATTCAAGCAAGATTTAACTTATCTATCTTTTTGGTCGTTGCTAGATGTTAATAATAATAATAATAGTAAAAATAATAATAAAAAAAATAATAATAATAATAATATATATATATATGTTAATAATAATATATATATATATATATATGTACATTATACATACGTATATATATATATATATACAAATGTGATATCCCCATGAACATCATGAACCCCACTCCAAATGGGCACTCTAATTCAGGCGCTCTCCATGGAAATGAAGCAACTTGCTGAGGACACCAGGTGCCTGGTTTCTCCGTGGCCCGGCTGGGGAGTATGAAGCGGTTAAACATGTAGGATCCACAAGAATATATTGATGTATATAGCATTATTAATCAATAATATGATAATATGTATATAGCAATAATCATGATACATCCACGAGTAATAGGATAATATATATATATATATCCAACAATATATAGCAATAATGATAATAGTAAGAATGATAAGAATAACGGACACTTTATTGTGCTAATTTAGCCAATTATTCACCAAACAGTTGGGTTCGATCAGCAAAAAGTGAGATTTAGCCAACATAGGCTGTGGGAATTCATCAATTATCAACCATTTGGGGGCCATGAAATAAGTCATCCCAAATAGGGGTAAACCCAACGCCATAAACCAATTGGGATTGTGGCTCCCAACCACTCATTTGCGCTCATTGCAGATGGTACATTGTGTTTTTTTTTCCCCAGTAATTACCGAAATATTGCCTTCGTCCCTTCATGGCAAGAACTGCATTGGTTCGGCACTAAGTTTGACCAAATGAAGAAATTCATGGCGGCAGCAATGATGTCTCCCACCCGAATCGACCCACATCAATCGTGACAAACCTCCCTGCGAGACCGAGTGAAGAGCAAGAAGCGGCAAAGGCAAGGCTGTTCTCATCATGTCTTGAGCAAGCTACCTACGAAACATGTACGGAAATACGATGATATACATTCCAGTGTGACCCACTTCTGCTGGCAAAATCACCATGCAATCCGAGTTTCCCAAATTGCATGGTGATCGACGCCAGGACGCGCTCTTTCGTCAAGTTGAACAAGCTGGGAAGGAGCCGTCGATTTGCAACATGTGACTAGTTGGACGGCAGCTTGTCGATGCCCATAGCATTTGTTATTTGTTTCTTTTATGCTTTCCAAACATGGTGATATATAAATACTGCGCAGCCCTTAAAATACTAAAATGTCCAAGATTGCCATGTGCCATGCTTGGTCTACTGGGAAACTGAAGAAATCCGACCTCTGGAAAACAACCGGCTCGCGCCAAACCACTGGGGTTATCACTCAGTTGCGTCAGCTATGGAGCATCTGCTGGTTTTCAAACCACTCTTTGATAGCAAGCAATCACCCCTTGCGATTTGGCCAAAAATATCTGGATCTAAATGCCTCCAATGGTAGACCCCAAATGCTACCGAAATCACTTCCTAATGTCCGGCTGGGATCGATGGGTATGTAATATATTGTGTATATATATATATATATATGGGACGATATGATACAGAATGTATATGCATCTACACATATTCCCTATACAATCCTATACATATACAATTTATATATATATATATATATTATATACATACATATATACATATATATATATATATATACATACATATATATATATATTGTGTGTATATATATATATATATATTCATAGAGTGATGCCTCATCTCCTTAGAACTCCCAAAAACGCCTTGGTAGTAGGAGTCCCTGGACGGCTGCACGGCGGAGCTCTTCGGCTCCGCTGGAACGAAGCAATGGATGCCGGGAAGCGACCTGGCAGATCTTTTTTTTTGGGGGAAAATGATCCCATGAAGCGGCCAAATTTTATTGGTTTGCGAAGAAAAAAATCACCAAGACACAAATCCATAATTGGATTCAATGTGATGATACCCATGGGTATAGTGCGATTTTTGGTGGAGTTATTGAGATCGTAAACATGTTCAAGGGATTTATAATGAGGTTTCAACCAAGCCCCTATAATTGTTTATGAATGAAGAACTTATTGCGCCAATATGGATATATTGTGAGTTTGGGAGTTTGTGTCAGCAGAAGGGTAGTTCACCTCAAGAATGGTAAGTCAGTCTTTGTGGGGTTAGTTAACCTTATTATATATATATACAGATATGGGATAGCCAATAAAGGTGATAAGTTATGTTTGTTGGTATTTAAATTCCATGAATACTATAGTGATTTGCGTATCAGTAGTTATTCTTCGCTTAACTTACCTATCGTATACGAGGGCCGCACATTGTACTATCGTGGGGGCATCACTTTGTAGGTGATATTAGCTATAAACTATAAACCAACTTATCATCTTACTGGTGCTTAGTAGGGAATGGATGGGAATGGGGGAATGTGATGATTATTGCTAGTGATCCTGGATCATTCCCGAAAATTCCCTGCCTTTGGCACCAGTAAGTCACCCATTCTGAAAAATCCACTATGTTTTAATTTTATGAGTTACCCTCCAGTAATCAGCTCTATGGCTTGCAGTAATCAGTTCCATGATTTTCTCAGCGAACTACACAATTATGTGGGATTTCCCAGCCAGCGACGTTTGATTGCCAGGAGATCTGAGCAACAAAGCTATTCACAAATGAGCATTGAATCAAAATAGATATATACCCTCTGGTTATGACTAACAGTTTGCCATGGAAAGATCCCACCCATTTTTTAGTTCGGTAAGCCATCTATTTCGATTAGGGCCATCTATACCATGGCTATGTTAGTCATAACCAGAGGGTATAATATCATTCCTTCTCACGAGAGACTCCCCTGACTCGGCCGTAACTGTTCTTGACTATGGCGCTCCGTTTGATTTGGGGATGGCGCCCCAAACGATCAGTCCTGATAAATTGGATCCAAACGAGGGTAATCATTCCCCACCTGCAGTGGTCATTGGGATGGTTTAATTCAATTCTAGGAAGTGGTTCATGCATGAACTGTCCATATTTTGATATATTGTGGGCTTTGACAAATACTGTGCCGTTTTTGTTTATATTTGACGTGCTAGCCAGGGAATCATATTTTGTTCTCATCATCTTCACTCAGATTCCGCTGAATCTCTAGATTATGTCATTATGTATGTATTTATAATGCAAAATGTCACAATGTCTATAATTTCACATGTATATACATTCCATGTGTATATAACATGTTTATTGTATATGAATATATTATACATATGTTTTTTTCGCTATATGAGTGCATTTTTTTTGATCTGTAGTTTGGAGACGTTTTTTAGACGTTGATCCACGCAGGTGATCTGGATATTTGTCTTCTGGCTCCAGACGTCACCACCTCGGCCTCGCAGGCGTGTCCATCGGTCGGACTTGACAAAATGTCCTGGAGCTCTCCAAAAACGTCTCGAGGAATCTCCGAAAACAGTGGAACAAGTCAGTTTCTTTATGTTTCTTTACCATCATCATTTCAAGTAAGATCTTACCTCTTTATTTTTTTGTTGCTTCTACAATTTGGGTTCACAACCTTGGTTGGCATGGGATTACACTGCCAGAGGGGATTATCCACTGCAGCCTCTAGCTGATCTTATCCAGTGCAGCTTCTAGCTGATCATAAGCTACCCTCTGGTTATGACTAACATAGCCATGGAAAATCCCTGTATAAATGGAGGTTTTAATGGGAAATTCATCTATAAATTGGCCTAGAAATATACATACCCTCTGGTTATGACTAACATAGCCATGGAAAATAGATGGCCCATAGAAATTGATGGTTTACCGAACTAAAAAATGGGTGGATCTTTCCATGGCGAACTGTTAGTCATAACCAGAGGGTACTTTTATCTAGTTTACTAACACCAACTGTGCATACACATCCTATGTACCTATCTTACAAAGTTGCTAAGTTGCCTAAAGTTCTTACCAGGTTAGAAGTCTTCGGAAAGTGGCCAGAGCACTGCGCCAGACAGGCGCGGTCTTGATTTTCTCCTACGGCGGATGTGGTCGATACTGTCCAGTGGTAAGAAGGGAGCCAAGGAGCTACTCAGAGCTAACCAACCGGTGGAATATCTACCCTCTGGTAATTTAACGTAGCTATTGAAAATTGCCATTTAGAGTTGATTTACCCATTAAAAATTGTGATTTTCCATAGTTATGTTAGTTTACCAGAGGGTAATGATTCAAATTTCCAGTGGCGCGCCCCAATACAAACCATATTTTCCCAAGAAATGGTGGATGTTGTTTCAGTCGACACATCGAATTCATCGCCAGGATGATTTTGCGCAAGATTTCCCTGCTCCAAACACTCCATCCCTGTTCTAGATGTATTTATCATGTTGTCATGTAGTTCTTTATGCTGAACTTCTTGCTGTGAAATACCTAAAACTTCAAACATGTTATATATATATATATAATATCATATTTTATGTATATGTAAACATATATATATATATATACGTTCCTATTTCCTACTATGACTTTTGCACCGTTCCATGGGGTGCTGAAAACACCGCCATTTTTCGCAACGGGACGGGTACCCTTTACGACCTCGTGGCAGGTGCGAGTCACAACATCCAACCGCGTTTTCATGCGCAGATGTCGCATGTCGCCGATCCGGGGTCTATGGGGAGTCAGCTGGAGAAACGTCATTAATGTCATATGTCAAAAACATAGCTTAATAGCATGTGATCATATATAGTACTTTACTAAACATGATAATGTAGTTTTGTTATTAGTTCATTGTGATTGGCTTCGCGCTTTCCGAGGTCAGGGAGACCATGGTTGTTTTTTCTGTGCAAATGATAGTACCATAGTTGCCAGTTTGAAACGGTAGTATGGTGGTTGGAAATGTCCAGATATACTACCATAAATATCTATAAATGGTTAAGTTAGAGACAAGTGAAGTAAACCATTTCATTTCAGAAATCATCGAAATCTATCTCCGGCCCACCTTGTATAGACCATCTTGATCCATCTAGAATTCAAGTATACACAGACCCTTCAAGTAGCATCAAGTAGCCAAACATATTTTTATATTAGCCCATCTATCCAGGAGGTTAGGAGGGAGAAAAGGAGCTTGCGGTTCTCTTTATTTTCCTGCTTTGCAGAGCCAGTTGGAGCTACGAATCGAGTTTTCGCAACCATGTGATAGCAATCTTCTTTGGTATGTGTACCATCTTTTACCGATTTTGATGGCTAGAACTGGAAATTCATCAGATCTTCCAAAATCCACCAAAATCAGATCTTGCCATAAACATCATAAACCTTGGCTTTTATATGGTTCTGGTTGGTGGTTTCAAGCATGAAATTTATTGTCCATTTCATATATGGGATGTCATCCTTCCCATTGACGAACTCCATCATTTTTCGAGAGGCTTATTGCACCACCAAGCAGTGGTTTTCTTGTCATAGTAGTAACCAGTAGTACTATAAATATTATATAAACATCTTGCCATAAACATCAGATCTTGCCACCAACCAGTGGTTTTACCAGTATAGATTTACCATAATTTACCTATCAAAAATGGTGATTTGCCATGTAGCTATTAAACCACCATATTAATCGTTTTTATGATGTCTTATGATCTTCACATAAAAAAGATCGATCCGTCTTACACTGAGTCCTCCAAGGCCCATCCTGCGTTGGACTCCTCGACGTCCAGATCGTCCAGGTGTCAGTTTTGGGATGGGCTAACCATGGAGGAAAACCATGGGATTTTGCCTGGAAAAACACGGATTTCACCACGAAAAAACGTTTTAAACAGGCGGAACAAATGATGAAAACTGGGGATTTACTTTGATTTACAAGGATTCTAAACGTGGAGCAGCCAACACCACACTTGTGCACTGTTCTGCGAGATAGCGTCATTGTCTTCACACCTTAGCAGTTTTTAAGGGGCAACTGGAAAGGTATGAATACAAAGACTTTTGCAATCATAATCATGACAATTGTCTTCCCAGATTTTGGAGCGGGTGTCATCCATTTCATTGTCATTTCCTTCATACCTGGCAACAAACTTCAGCGGGTTAAACCACTTGAAATCCATCTCGCAGGCAACATGGTTCGATTGAGAAAATCGATTTGAATGATGGATCAATCTGCTGAAACATCTCAATGAATCAATAGGTGATGGATCATCAGATTCCTGACACACATATTGAAATATTTCTACGATGTGAGGCCCCCAAGTTATGTTTGTTGGTTTATAAATGTTTATAATCCCATTTCACTATAGTTCTGACACGTTCTGACTGTCACTGAAATGCGATGTAGTTTTTTTCAGAAATTCTGCGCGGCAACTTAGCCATCGTTTGGGCCCCACTTTCCATGATGTTTCAGCATAAGAAGATTTCACCAGCGCTCATCAGTCCTTCGCCGGTCACAGGATCCATCGCCTGTGACATCAGCGCGGGGCATCACAGCCGACTTAAAATCAATCTTTGGAGGATGATGGTTACAGCAATGAAAATTGGGTGTCAGGCAGTGTCAGGGTGAAGTTTTGGTGTTCCCCTACGTTTGCTCTAAAACAAATAGGTGGTCTGGATTTGCTATTGAGAATGCCAAGGTCTGGAGTAGGATATTGGTGGATATTGGTGGATGGAAATCCTCATATGGATGCAGAAAACCCATCAGGAATCCGTTGTAGAATGTTATAGAAAGTTATATACAGTAGATGGCATATTATGAATCACCTAGTCACCTAAAGCCTAGATATCGACAGACTCCAGGGATCCCAACCTGGATGTCCATCCCACTTAAGTAAGTAGTTTATAATCCGTATATATATATCAAATATATATATATATATATATCAATGTATATACATATAGGTAGGTATGTATATATATATATATATTATGCACATGTCTCTCTCTCTCTATATATATATAGTCCATATAATCCCACATAATCCCATACTGTGACCCCTTTACTAAGTAACGGGGCCCGCTCCCCAGGGATCCTACAGTAGGTGGGCAACGTGCTGGCAGTGGCCAACACACGGTTAATGGCGAGTTATTTGGACCTGGAGCCTTGGGATTTGGTAACGACGGGAGGCCACAAAAACGGCCATGGTTGAGCGGAGGTTGAAAGATGATATGATTTGGATGGGAATATGGATGATCAAATAGAAGCTGCAATATATATATATATAAATACACAGTATATATATACATATATGTATATATACTGTGTATATATATATATACACATGTATATATATATATATATATACTGTGTATATATATATATACTGTGTATATATATATATGCATAATATCAAATATATCACCAAATTTATCGTATCCACATTGGTATTGTTGATGAACATCATGTCAAACACATATTAATGGGAATATTATCACCCAAACGATTGCTCAGCTATACTGCTATTCCTACTTGATTGGTTTTGATGATAGTCTTTGGTGATTCAATGGGGATATATAGTAGGGATAGTATAGTGGGATAACATCAATGGCTATAGGATAGCGTATAGTCTTAGTGGAAAATAGGGACTATGTGTTGCAATCATGATATATTGTTCATGATTTCAATTGGTATATATACTGGGGTAATCACGTGATCATTGATGACATTTATAGGGTTTAAGCGACACATCTCGGGGTTTTAACCATCAATGATTACGTAGTTAGCCATTGAAATAATGACAACTGGGTATGTTTGAACATCGGGTATGCTCATTGAATGGCAGTTACTGTAAGTGGTAAAGCTGATGAGAGACCATGGGATGTCCTAATTATCCCAGACAAATCCATTCCTCAGTAGAAAGCAAGAAAAAGCGGGACATCATGGCGCATTTTGTATGTTGGCACATTTTGTATGTTGGGTTTAATATCTAATGTTTAATCGTTTGGCCCAGATTTGTCCAACAACCATGTAGGTTTGGTCCAGGTTCGGCCCTGGATATGGCAATTTCAGAGTATACCCAAGTTCCGAATCCATATAATATAACTATGTATATGTATATATATATAGTGTAGACTCCATGTCAAGAAATCGTGGTTCTGGATTCTTTGGCGCATTATATTATTCTACGAACCTCCCAAGGCCCTGGGTTTGGGGACCTCCATGGTAGTTTCACCCGCGGATTATTTTCCCCTGGGAAATTTTAGCGGAACATGGGTCTTTTGAACATGGAGGATTTACCACCATTAACAATGGCAATCCTCCATGGCTATGTCAAATAACCACCAGGTACCACTTGGATTTTGGGATTTGATCGGAGGGCGGGCTGCTTTTTGGGGAGACCCCCAGCCATCATAGAATTTGATGATGGGAAAATTTACAAGAAAACCCGATCAATTTGATGGTAAAAACATTAAAAACCCATGGGTTTCCGGTTAAGGTTTTCCCTTAAACCAATCCAATGACCATAGCCATGTTTCAAGTTGAGTATTACCATCTGGTTATGACGTTCACAGTTCGCCATGGAAAGATCCCACCCATTTAAAAAAGAACGGTAAAGCATCTATTTCGATTCGGGCCATCTATACCATGGCGAACTGTTAATTTACTGGAGGGTAGTTGATTTCAAATTATGGTTTTGGACACCCGACCAGCCAGATATGGACAGTTCCCTTCACAAATCTAGACTATGTGCTGAAATCGTCAGAAAACATCTATATAATATGGTTGGTGGTTTCAAACATGAATTTTATGTTCCATTTCATATATGGGATGTCATCCGAAACCCATTGACGAACTCATATTTTTCAGAGGGGTAGGTATACCACTAACCAGATAATCTATACCACTAGATTTCCTTAAATGCAGGGGTATCATCTGCATCTGAGTTGAGCCCTGGCCGAGGATGACCGGGTGCCATTGTTGTTGCGTGCCATTAAGGTGGGTGGATGCTGAGCAGTTTAAGCAACAGATATGTGTTCCAACATAATATATGCTTATGCTTAGACTACATATATAATCATATATATAATATATATATATGGTCATGTAAGATGTAGATCGTTCAGACATATGCTGATGGGGTTGAACAGCTGATGGAACTGATAAATGATGCTTGGCTGATGGTTAGAGGATTTTGATAATTTGGTAGGGATTCTAAGCATCAAACTGTAGGGATATAGCTGAATGTTGCTTCGTTCAAGTCTTACCCCCAATCTACGGGAAAGTCGAGAGGACCCGCCTATATTTGGAGGTGCAAACCAGTGTTTTCCTGCAAGGTTTCTCTAAAATTCACATGTGCATGTTTTTTTTCATATGTGTCGGGTTGGTTGCATGCGATTGTCCAAGATGAATCTCATGGACTCAAGTCATCCCGAGAAAAAAATGCCCACACAATCTGGTGCACCAACAAAAAACATCCAAACCGTAGGGGAAACCTGGGCATAGGAAGTGATGCATGGCATATTGTTTTAGAGGCACACATATTTGAACTATGCAGCTGTTGATGTACATGTTGTGTGTGTGCTGCATCTTGGACCCTGCATTACCCCTTTCAACATCTATATGGTTCTACACCAGGCGTATGCGACTACATCATTTTCCCGACATACAAATTGCCATAGCTGGGAGGTCTAGCTGTCTAGCTCCATTTCCAGGTCCAGATTGTCCCCATAGCTCAGGGCATGGACGTGTTACCGTGGCCATTTCAGCATTGCCATCAGCCACTAGCGTTGCCGCGTTGCCCTAAAGGCCTGCTGTTGTCAATGCCCTTTGTTCAAAGGGAGATCTCCAGGATCCTAAATTGGAGGTACGTTAGTACCATATAAGGCAATATTTTCTGGGGATATTCCCTGAAACTAAGGCCTCAAAAATAGGCCTTATATATGGTAGGTACCTCCAATGAATCGGATCCTGGAATGGCGATTTTGATTTGTGATGGTGATCAGAAATGGGATATCCATGGAACATTGGACACCTTTGAAGATCTTTCTGGTTGGTGGTTTGGAACATGTTTTGATTTTTCCATATATTGGGAAGAATGATCCCAACTGACTTTCATATTTTTCAGAGGGGTTGAAACCACCAACCAGTGAATATATATATATAAATATATACATATATAGTATATAGACATATATGATATAATAGTATAATATAGTGGAATAATGATCCCAACTGACTTTCATACCGTTTGGAACATGAATTGTATTTTTCCATTCAGTTGGAAATGTCATAGTACCAACTGACGAACTCATATTTTTCAGAGGGGTAGGTATACCACCAACCAGCTTTGAACTATTGGACATAGCTGCTTTTGGCTGCAAGATTTCAGGGGAGTACTGTACCTGGTTTACAGTATCTTGGGTTTATTGTGTGCTGACCAGTATTTTGGGCAAGATTTCCCGTGCTCCGGCGCAATTTCAAACTTGCGTTTTCTTTTGAGTTTCTGTTGCGGTGTTTTGTGTTGCTTCTAAACAAAACAAAGCTAGGCAAGAAGTTGGAGCAGGAGGTTTCAGCAATTTCTCAGGGTCGCATCTGCATAAGTTGTTGCAACATGCTTCAATGACTCCCTTGTGTGTTCTTAGGATGGTTTTTGTTAATTACACGGATGCATGTGGCCGCAGCGTTATCCATTGCCAATTGCAGAAGCCTTGTTTATTCATCGCTTCACCTTTCAGCTAACTATTTTTTTAAAAACAAAGTTTGACGGGTCACATGACATAGCCGAAAGACCAGGAGGATCTGAATGTAGCAGAATGCGTTTAGTTGCTGGGCATGAACCAAGATCTCAACATTTCTCAACAACCATGCTTCTGCTATCTTCTGCTATTCGATATTCTTGTGCTGCCACCGCCTGTTTTTTCCGTGTTGTGTTTTTGTTCCCTTCATTGCGGCAAAACACCGTGGAATCCAATGGATCCAGTGGGGATCCGGGGAGCTCCCCGGTGTCGTTTTAACGGCTGAACTGCAGACCTCATGAGCGCCGAACTCTCCCTGTTCTTTGACAATCTCGATGCCTCAGGTAACGGCTGTGCACAGGATGAGCCATGAAACACTAGAAACACCGAAACATGAAGTGGTTCTTATGTTTTTATTGTGGGTCTTACTATCTATATACAGTACTACCTGATTAATGAAGGGTTACTTTAACCACTTTAACCCATAGAAGGGATACCTATTAACAACCATTATGCCATTGGATGGGATAGGGGTAGTTTTCTCAGCACTGATGTGAACATAATCAGATTCGAAACCATTGTTATTGGGTCAACCAACTGAATGGGTAACTTAGTTAATTAATGTTTTTTAATGCTGAAGATATTTCTTTGCAGGGGTATCTAAAATTGGACATGGTTTGCTGACCTAGTTGTATATTATATGGGACGCATACTGAGTTCAAGTATGATCGACAAATTAAAACAGAAAAACATGTGGATGTATTGGTGTGGATGTATTGGAAAAAGAACACATGATTTACCCCTTGCTATTCAATGCTGGTTTGCTGAAAGGTTCGCTGCTATGACAGCGGGATGGTATCAACCGAAATCCGGATGGATGATAGAACTGACAAAATTGTCCAAGCCAAAAAAAATTGTCCAACGTGGAGCCAAAACATGGCAGAATTCTATGGCAAGGTCAAGTAGGATTTCTGGTGATGCCAATAGTATAATCAAGTTGATTCAAATTGGTTTACTGGCTGGTGGTTTCAGACATTTTTTATTTTCCATAATATATGGGATAATCCTTCCCATTGATTAATATTTTTCAGAGGGGTTGAAACCGCCAATCAGTTTATAAAACAATCTAGAATCTTAGAATTTGGGAACCCACTTTGCAGGGAAGGACTTTTCAGTGGTACGAATTGTCCCAGTCAGAATGTACCAACGGAGATGTTTCGGAATGGTAGGGTTCAGGGTTTGACCAAGTGTCTTAAATCTCCTTGTGTCAGTTCACCCCCATTCTTGTTGCTTGAATGTTCTTTTTGTGTTGGTTGAGTGACTCCATTTTCTTGTTGCCTCTTTGCATTATGTTGTTGAATATCATCCTTCTTGTTGAGCAAATGCAAATTTCTCATACATGAGTAATTACATATATATATACATATACATATACATACACATTTATCATCATTATATATATATATATCCACAATAGAGTATATAGACTATAGACATTTATCACCATTTATTTATCCATAATATATATATATATATTAGTGTATTTATATTTTTTTTATCAATAGAATGTTCCATTCCTATTTTCACGTTTCTCAAGCACTGTGGCGCTAGCTCCAGATGGCGCGCTTTCCACGTGGGACGGGACTGTGGGACCTGGGGGGAACTGTGATTTTACCCAGATATGCAATGATTTATATACATTGCTTAAGGGGTTGTATAATATTATAAAACGATATATATATATATAAGATAGTTTCAACAAAAACAAGAACAGACTGCGATTCATGGGTCTCGCACATCTTTACTGTACACGCAACTAAACATGGATTTTGCCGCTTCTGATGCAGATCCGAGTGGGTGTGCCGACGCAGGTTTGGCGGCAAAGAAAGTGACGATCATTTGGGAAGGCACTGCAGGAGATCGGCAGCTGCATCTCTTGAGCCCCGAAACGAGTGTGAAGCCTAATTGTACAAGGTTGTGCCCCAGGTGGTTAGCTTAGTGGTTTTATGACTCGTACAACTAGGGTTTAAGGTGATACAATGACTATAGTTGGATGCGGGTAATAGACTCAATAAACCCACAAACATATCTAGGGGCACCGCCTTGTACGAATTAACAGACAAAAATCATATGAGAAACCAGACTAGGTGACTAGGCTCACTCAGTAGGTGTTTATGTAATGACATTCAAATGTATTCAAGTAAGTTGTGTGATGGAATGCTGCATTTAGATGTCATCAACCGCGTGGCGACATTAAATGATCATTATGTGTATATATATGTATTACTAACTATAGTCCTCAGCAGTTATAACTGGCTTATAACGTCAATATCCTCATTTAAGTGGTTATATCATCTAACCTTAGTTACAGAAGTTCTAACCCCATTTCTAACTGTTGCGGGCCATAAGTGTAATAAATATCACTAAACATCAGACGAGATTTCTGTTGACCGTCCGTATCGGTCCTCCCAGACTCATTTCTGGTTTCCACAAATGGGGTTAGACCGCAAACTGGATGGCTTATAATGTCAACCCCGGATTTTGCTAAACCATGCATTATTAATTAGGGGGATACTCCTCCAATAGTCATAATAATCCAATACTTAAATGGTACCCCCCCAATTAAACAGCCGTAAACGGGGTTTATTAATCCAGGGTTGACATGAATGGAAATTCCTGTAAAAATGGATGATAACTAGCGGTACCACCATTATAGGAAATCTCCATATGAAGATGAAACATTGTTTGCCATTCAACATGGTGTTGTCCATTCTAGGTGATATACCATTATTTCCCATTGGCTCCCCTCACAATGTGGTGGCCCACAGTCATGTTTGTAAGAATATTCAGCCCATTAACCATTGATAAAAAAAAACAAACATTAAGCCTAGCTATACTACAATGTGGGGCCCCCAAGTTATGTTTGTTGGTTTATAATCCAAGTTAGCTGCACCAACTTAGCTATCGTTTGGGGGCCCCACTTAGAACAGATCTTTGGAACTCCACAGCTTCAGGCCACGGTGCACCGTGGCCAAACGGCCAAACGGCCATGGCCGCCAGGAGCCGGGCGCCAGTACATGGCGGCCGCATCCTTTCTGCAGAAGCTGGGGATGACCGTCTCTTTAGTCACCTGACATGCTGAGTCATGGGGGGGTTCATAAGTCATGGGGGATCCCCAGTTGTCACCATAGTAGTTTCAATACTGAAATGGTCATGACTTGGACGATGTGGGGGTTACCCTGTTTTTGGAAATCTCCTAGTTTGGGCAACCCCAAACGTAACATCCACGTTATTGGTTATGATTTTCCTGGGTGAAACGGTTTGGGGTCTACTAATCTTTTCGGAGCCTCCCCCCATTTATTTTTGGTGATGACTCGTAACATCCACCAATAGAAACGAACGGGGGTGTTTAATATGAACGGGGGATTGCATAATTGTTATTTCAGCTGGTTGGTGGTTTGGAACATGTTTTATTTTCCATTTCACATATGGGATGTCATCCGAAACCCACTGACGAACTCATATTTTTCAGAGGGGTAGGTATACCACCAACCAGTCAGGTTTGGTCTTTAACAAAAAAGAAACTGGTTGGTGGTTTGGAACATTATTTATTTTTCCATATATTGGGAATTATATAGATATATATATAAGCTGCACCAAATGCAATGTCTGGCAAAACTTGGAGCCTCTAGGTCGGACCACCAGACGTCCATGTCTTAGCGAAGCATTACGAGTTGGCCTACGTTTGTGGCTTGGCTTCCGGTTGGATCTTTGAGGCCATGCGTTACCCTCGGGGTAAAGTAACTAGGACATATATTGAACATATATAGCTGGTTGGTGGTTTGGAACATTATTTATTGTTCCATATATTGGGAGTAATCTTCCTTTCAGAGGGGTTGAAGCCACCAACCAGTGAACATATATAGTATATAGAAATATATGGTATAATATAGTGGAATATGATGGGAACTCACCCAAGGGTAAACGTTTACATAGATATGGAAAACCAATGGTTTTCCGTTCCGAAAATGATGGATATACAGATGGTGGGTTTTCCACATCTACCCCAATTTGCCAGAGGGTAATATGCATAGAAACAGATTACAATCCTAGTTTTGGGGTTAAACACGGACCAAGCAATCTGGTATTTTGGTCGGTTTATCAACTCCCGGTAGCTATAGGTATATCTACCACAAAGCCTACTATAATTATTCTAGTCGTAAAGCAACTTGGCTAATTCTGGGGTACCACATTGTAACGATAAACACTTTATTATGTTATTGGGGATAGGTTTACCATGGCCCACTAAAAAAAAGTAAATCTTTCAACAGGGGATGTCTGAAAATGATGGATACCTCAAAATGTGACAACATGGATGGTTTATAATGGAAAATTCTACTAAAATGGATGATTTTTGGGGTTACCACCATTTCAGGAAAAACACATTTATATACAGTAACTCTCAAGAACCTCGCAATCGCTTGTCCGTCGCAAATGGGGTGTTTCAGATGTTGTCAAGTGAAACATCAATAACCTCTCAAACCAACTTTAGTACTCAAACACATGCGATTTTCAGCGTAGAACATAAGGACTGTGAAGTTTGCGATGGAGTCATGTTGGGCCATTTTGTTGAAAAGGGGGGCCCCCCATTTTCTTCTTCCATCCTATCCCAGGCACCCAGTCCCATCCAACCAAGGCACCAGCCCTTCAACTCATGAGCTCTTGTCGAGACCTAGAGACTTGGCACAAAACTCATCTCCTGAGGCCTGGGGCCCCAAAAAATGTTTGTTTGTTTTTTGTTTTTTTTTTTCGGGCGATGACCGATGATCCGATGATCCTTTAGGGTATGATGGGTGATTCATGATGGGTGATTCATGATGGGTCCGGAAATATTTTATGTCCGTTAAACTTATTGTTCATGGTATGTCAATGTTTGTCATTTATGGGTTTACCCAAGTATATCGTGGTAGATCAGTCTTGTGTGAACGGGCCCATTATGGCCCATTGCTTGGGATGCAATCACAAACAGAGGTTGAATTGAACACATGGGGACTGTGTTAAAAGTACTTCAGCAGAGATGAGCCATGGAAACATATTGCTTAACCACTGGTTGTACTATGGTTATAGCCACGAGAACAAATCAAACCTCATCTTAGATTGTAAAGAGATCACAGAGATCACGTATTTGCGCATCTGTCGGATACCGTATGTTAAAGCCACGGCCCGAACACACTCGCGGTTTGAGATGGCGGCGGTCTCCAAAGTTTTCAGGCTGGGGATGATTGTGATTTATCCAGAAGAACTATATATGATTATACGGGTATGGATCAATACCTATTAATACCATTTTTAGGGGGTTATTCACATCCATTTACCAGCTATTTTGATGTTCACCAGGGGTACTATTGGTTTTGACACACTGCCATGACATCGCATTTTTAGCTGACAAATCAAAGCTTCTTTACTTGGATGTGCCGCTCCAAGTTTTACAATCCATTGGATCCATTGGATGTGCTATTCAAAAACAGGCTTTAAAGGGATAGCAAAACGGGTTATGATGGATATGATGGATATAGCAATGTACCACAATTGGAATAGAGATTGTTTTATATAGTAAAATATGATATATCATATTACCCACAGACGCCGCGTGTTGGACATTAACATTGAGGATGTCGTGTTGTTGAAGATAGGAGAGTAATATTACCATCATGTAGCAATACTATATAGTAACATAGTAATGCTACACTGTTTCATAGTGCTACATGATAGTACTCGTAATAGCATTGCATCGTGTATCATGTATCCAACAGCATTTGATCCAGGAGGCTATCACAACATGCTTTTTGATCAGCTGAGGTGTTGTTGCAGCCACCACAGTTGCTCGGTGGGACACTGCTGGACGGCATGGTAAGTCTGGTAAGTAGTGAGCAATATTACTTATTAGTAGTGTTTAATATGGTTTCATAATGTTTGATACGATTTTATATGGATAATCATGGGATATTACTGGGATAAGGAAAGGTTAGGATTGAATATTGGTTAGTAGCCTCCGGTTATCAAACGTGGCAAGGGAACATGCCCAGCCTAGCGCAGACCATGGATCAAAGATCACGATGGATCAACGGCAAACGACCCCTTCACCCAAATGGTCTTTAGACGGTTCGTGTATAACTTAATTGTGATTTAGATATGGCTATGGATCAACACCTTTATCATTTTTTTTCAGGGAGGGTTGGCCCATATGCTTGGTTTGGCATCAGTATGTCCAGAAATGAACACCCGACTAAAATGGCATTTTTTTCCATGGGGACATGGGGAAACGGATTTTCTAAAGGGATCTGAAGCAGATTTTGGAGTTTCTCCAATAATGTTCAAGCAAACCCATGTTGTTCAAAGAGTTTCCATCCACCAAGGGAAATCAAAGCGCTTCCACTGTAAGTTTGGCAAGCCGCTGTGTGTTATCAGAACCCTGCATTTTGGATAGGGAAACCATTGACGTTGGGGTACCCCCATTGCCTGAGAAACATTCAACAAGTTCACTTTTGATCATTTTCTTCTCTGTTGAAACTTGTCCAGGCCCTGTATTCTTGCACTTGGTGAACTATATGGTTTATACCTAGGTATACCTAGGTTAACTATGGTTAACCGTGGTTTATACCGAGGATACAACTAACTATAGCCCACAGGATCCATGTATGCTATATATATATATATGGTAACATTTACCATCAATATACCCCAAATGTTAGCATATATACCATACATGGATCCTATGGGTAGTTGGGGTGAATCTAAAGCCATCTTTTGTGAGGCAAACGACTATGATCTCTTTGAGAAAGCATGGGCCTTGGAAAGTGAACCCTACACAGCTGCAAACATCCATGTCATTTGCCAAGAGCCTTGGCGGAATCGACGGAATCGACCGGATGTGGGTAATATGGAATACCCTAGTGATATAATATATGATACCCTCTGGTAAATAAACATAGACCCTGAAAATCACCAATTTTTAATGGAAACTAGTCTTCCAACCCCGTTTTCTGCCAGGGTCTATGTTAATATAATATATGATAATATATAGATACTTTCTTGACTTTTGCAAAATCCTACAGTCAATCAAGTAGCAATGAATTATTTTTGTTATATTGGTGATCACTACAAAAACAGTGTCGTATCTTTCCGGGAATATGTATATGTATATATATATACATACATACACATATACATATACATATATATTAGTATACATGTACATATACATACACATACACATACATATATATATAGCAATCATATATACTGCATATCATATGGATATATGATTTTATATATACACCATATGTAATCATATGATATATATATATATATAATATGTGTGTAATATCCTTGTCCGAATAGAGGTTAGGTCTATGGGCTGGCCTTGGCCAACTTTCTCTAAGCAGATGCTGAGGTGATCGCCGGCAAGGGGAAACCTTAGTGATATTAGCGACTAATACGACTGGGGATGTAGAAAGGGACAGATTCGATTACTTTAGTATCCAGTGGTTAGGAGGGAGCTAAGGAGCTAGGGGTATTCATATTCCTTACATATTCCCTATTCAATGGGGAGCCAAGGAGCTACTTGGAGTTTCCCAAACATCTAACAGTTTAGCAACTAGACTTTCGTATGCTTTAGTGCCTTGAATCCTTGTGGGAAACCAAGGAATCCAAGGACATCAGAGATTTTTAGAGGTACCTTGTTGACCATACATGGGATACATATATGATACGTACATACTAATCAGCCACTGCATCTAGAATATTTATCTATATGACCAGGAAAGGATTAACTGGATTTTCCTTGGTTTTGCAGGGTATGTTTTTCATGGCACACCAGCCGACCAGCCAGAATCATGTAGGGTCTGGGCCATTGGTCGTTGGGTCTGTCGTGTTTGGTCGTGTTTGGCAACTGATTTTAAGGTCCAATAATTTTGACCCACCAATAGTCAGCCTACAAGGAGCAACAGAAAGCACACCCAAGATTGATCCTTAAAAATCTTGGACCTTTGGATTTCGTGTTTCGGAAAGAAGATGTTTATAAAACATGCTCTTCACATCTCTTCACTCAGAAGCACACAGGGACACCGTTAATAACAGGGTGTCAGCTGGTTGTCCCCCTCAGTTTGGATATCCCCAAACAAAAAATCCAATGGAACATGTGCAAAAAACCATGGTCCAAAACCGGATTCAAATGATGGGAGTTTCCCCGTTTTTTTCCGCAAAATGCAAAAATACAGTTGCAACTAGCATAAAATGAGCAGATCGCGAATCTGGTGCTTGAGGGCACAATATTTTTTATGAAGTTTGACAAATCTAGACTTCTGGGAAGACACAGTGGGAACTTGTCAACTTGGATTTTGCAGTGGCGGCAAGGACATTGAATGACCTGCCTGAGTTTGAGACACTGATTTCTTTTGGAAAAACAGCAAAGATTGAGGCGACCAAGGTTCTGACGGTCGATTGGTTATTGTATGTTATTGTATAAACCCACTTTGACAGAAACTATAAGACTAAAAATCATGGGACATCCCCAAAATAACATGGTCAATCAAATTATGTACCAAAATAGATAGAATGCAACCCACTATCAACCAAAAGATGCACACAGAAACCCAATGAAACGGACACCAAAACTAAAATGGTGATCATAACTTACCATATGAAATACCATAGTTGGATTTTAGCTGAATATCACCAGCATTCCAGTGACCATATCGTGTTCAAAAATGGTTTGCTGAAAATCCACAATTTAGTTGATTAGTTTTCAGCTACAAACATTCCTTTCTGTAGTGGAATTCCCCGCAGCCATGTTTGATCACCTGGACGTAATTCCCATTGATGTGCTGCATTTGTGTTAGTTAAGTCCCAATTCATCCCAATTCATCATCTTAAAATCTCAAAATCCAAGGAACATTTAGATGAATTGGGATGAATTGGGATGAAAAAAATCTAGGAAAATCATCCATTCAATCCACCTGAGATCCCCATTTTTTTGGATGATTTTCCCAGGTGTTTTTTCCCATGAAATCGACCGACCTGGATCATAAGTGCCTCTCGGCCCAACCTCGGATCTGAGGCGATCAAAGGTTTTGAGCCTGAGCTGATCCTGACGTCCACCAGGTGCGCTGATCACGTACATGTGTATATATATAATATATATATATATAATATAATATATGTAATATGTATATATGTATACATACATTATATATATACACATGATATTCATATAACTTATTTGTATATTTGTAAATACATATATATATATATATATGTATATGTTGTATATATATATATGCATGATATTCACATAACTTATTACTATATTTGTATATATATATGTATATATGTTGTATTTATGTATAATATTAATCTGAAGAGTCTTCATTCCAGTTGAAATTGGTATTGTAACGTTAGAACTTTTGCCTCAAACAAATCTGAGTACTGGGTTCTATCTATTAGACTTTATTGTGTGAATACTGCGTGCTTGAAAATTCTTGCTGTGTCTCCGTCCGGTTTGCTGAACTGCTGGGAATGTATGCAGATCTCTCTGAGGAATGCTGTATTTTGATTAACCAGATCTCTGCACGAATGCATATTTTCCTCGTGAAATTCTGGATTGCTTGTAACGCTGCACTTGCTGCTGCACTGGTTCACAAAATTTCGCCCTCTCCCGCTTTCTGCGCTCCACGTGCAGTTGGCAAAATCAGTTGTAAGACCTTGCAATTGACAAGAGCGAAGAAGATGGAAGAAGATGAGTATGTGTGATGTTTGTGGCGTTTGGGTGTATACACTTGTGAGATTTTGAGGAATTGATGTTCTTCTGGGTATTTCTGGGTCTTTTCAGACAAAGAATTGTTGGCCTTTGGATGGGGGTAGCATGCATCTTTGTATTTTTGATGCGTAGATCATCAACTGCCATTTAGATCGAGCTATAACCAGCCTAGGGATATCATACGTATGCCATGTATCGATGTATCTATAAGATATTCCATTTGTGCAAGTAACACTAAAAATTGGAAGAGACAACTCCGAGCCATTCTTGGGATGAGTTCCTTGAAAAAACACTGGGGAAAACCGTCAAGTGACTTGAGGCCTCTACACCGAGTGCTGGCAGTTGGATACTTGGCTTTACTCCGAGCCTGAAAGCTTCAGGGGAAAAAAACAAGTTCCCAAAAGATTGAGCTGTTCCTCCATCAAGCTTTTCGTGGCAACTTGACTACTAATGATTGTCCTTTAAGGGTGTTTTTTTGGTTTCAGGGGACTGTAGATCCCTCTGTGATGTACAATGAAATATCCCCACAAGCTGATGGATATTTCTATATATTTCTATGAGTAACTCATGTATGAATAACTCTTACATGCAATTCATGCGGCAGAATTGCTTTGACGCTTCTATGCCAGAACATCCGCTACTGCAGCGAGGAAATGCTTTGACGATCCCTGTTCTTTGCCTAGCTCTACAGGTCGCCATGGGTGGGACAATCTTTGGCCTGGTATGCCTGGGGGAGAGATCCTCAAATGAACAACTCTTGCAGCGCCCAAAATATCTGGCAGCCTGCCATTTCTTTCAACCGACCGGAATTTAGGGGTTAACTGACACTTCTTGTCCATTATTTTTGTTGCAATCCGTCAACTGATCGATCCTCAACATGGTCGACATTCTGGTCCGCTTGGAGTATGCCTCGAATAAAGTGGTTGGTCATCAATTTCCCTGCAAACAATTGGCGTGTTGCTGTAATTATGTGAAGCCCCAAATGAATGAAAACCCAATTTGTGATGGTGAAGCATGGTATAGCTACCACTCTTAAATTGATTTCTTTGCAGCGTAAATCATGAAACAAATCATGTTGCATGAGAAGTGCAGCAGCATGTACCCTCTGGTAAACTAAGAGTTTGCTATTGAAAATGGTCATAGAAATGGTTGATTGTGTTGATTTATCCAGACAAAAAAGGTGATGTTCCATTGTTTTTTGTTAGTTTGGCAGCTAGCACAGGGTAACTGGTAAAAAAAATAAAAATCAGAGAGTTTTTCGCCAGGAACCAACGGATGTCTTGGGGGACTGCTTTGAACCTGCCTGGGCCACTATGAAGGCGCTGGATGTGTCCATGAGTACATGTGCAGTCATGTATTCCATATGAATATATATATAATATGTGTAAAGGAAACTATAAATGTGTATAGAGATATAATGTCTAATAAACATGTAATTATATATAATATATATATATATATATATATATAATTAATACATATATATAATATGATTATAGATGTGTTTTGTGTTTTTGTGCTTTTAATGTGTACAAATATGTATGGTATGTCATAAAGTTATACAGGTAACTTGTTTGTGGTGCCATTGTTTTTTTTGTTCTTTTCAGATTCATTCAGGTTTTACATAAAGGATACTATCCTAAGAAAGAGATTGACTAGCCATTAGCCCTTATATGCTTTATATTGTTAATAAGGACAATTCATGTACATATAAAATACATGGATGATTTGGGTATATTATATGGTATTATTTGTCTTGTGATATCTTTAGTAGGAGTCCTTGATGGTTTTCTGACTTGTTGAGGCACAAAAAACGCGAATCTTGATGGCTCCGATGTTGAAAAATTGCCCAACGCATGATTTTTTTTTTGGTCTGAAAAGAGGGCATGTTCCAAGGAATTTGGTAATTTTGTGTACCCTCTGGTTATGTCAAAATAGCTATTGAAAATGGCCATAGAAATAGTGGATTTTCCCATTAATAGCATGGTGATGTTTGATAGCTACGTTAAATTACCAGAGGGTATGCCCAAAAATTCTGAGACGTAGCCATTTCGTTGATTTTCGGCTGGTGGTTCTGATCACTGGTTCGCTGATTCCGTGGCACGCGAGGCATCGAAACTGGCATCAGTTCTGTCATCAGAACTTCAACAGTGGGGTTCCAGCTTTGCCCCTCGGTCGGACACAGAAAGGACACAGAAAGTTGTGACCTGCCCAGTGTCCACAAAGCTGACGGGCTGCTTTGAAATCGCCACCGAAAAAAAATGATCCCACATGAAGTATCCTTAATTGATTAATGGAAGGTGACATGACTTCGGTTCACCATGCTCGACTAGGTATGACATTGTGGAGCAATTGGGCATTTGAGCCTTGCTGAGCCCAGCATATGGACCATTTATGATATAGCCCCAGTATATATGTTATGGTTTTCCATAGTAGCCCATTGGTCCACCTAGGCACCTAGGCTCATAGCTATGTTTTTGTTCAATTCATGACCTTTTTGTTCACTCCAGTTCACAATATGGTCCCCAAAATGAACAGACCCACTGCATTTGACCGTCAGCCATCAACGAAACATCCGCCATCAAGAAACCATCATCTACATGGTTGGTTTCAAGTACCATCTGGTTATTTAACATAGCCATGGAAAATCACAATTTTTAATAGGTAAACCATCTATAAATGGGCCATTTTCCATGGCTATGTCAAATAACCAGAGGGTACATCCCCTATTTTTCTGTGAATGTAAACTATTCCCATTTGATAGTTTCTAGATATCACGAGATGGGATTTCGGGCTCACGGAACACAGACACTTACATAATAATAAATAATAATACCTAACAATTATGATGATACTGATAACGATAAAACATAATGGCAATATTTATATATATATGTATATAAGACTGTATATACATAGTTTGATTATATAATTTAAGTACATTATGTATATATTATGTATATATTATGTATATATTATGTATATTACATATATATATATATATTATGTATATATTATGTATATATTATGTATAGATTATGTATATATAATATATATTATGTATATATTATGTATATATTATGTATATATTATGTATAGATTATGTATAGATTTTATGAGTATAGTTAATTATATTTTATATTATATTATATTAGTTTATATTATATTATTTAATGATATGTCATAGTATATTATACTATAGTTTTTATATTATATCATGGTTTACTATTATATTGTATTATGTAAATAGTATACCG
>Ga0126342_10003694_pt1 | contig 25536 bp, 20 predicted proteins | sample Cyp1metagenome_FD_92528 | JGI IMG/M metagenome (GOLD analysis project Ga0126342, IMG submission 92528) | Coral microbial communities from Lord Howe Island, Old Settlement Bay, Australia - Cyphastrea 1 metagenome | ecosystem: Host-associated > Invertebrates > Cnidaria > Coral ... | reverse complement strand
GGGCGTGGGTGGTCGTGGTTGAGGTCCGGCAGAGAACACTGTGGATCGCGGGTCGCAGTTGAGCAAGGACGACGAGGACGACAAGGACGACAAGGATGACAAGGAGGACGAGGAGGAGGAGGAGGACGAGGCAGGAGGAGGCGGAGGAGGAGGAGGAGGAGCAGGAGGAGGAGGCAACTGACATAAAATCTAACAACCCTCACCTGGCAGGTGGGGAAATATCAAATCACCATACATACAAAATGGGGGGTTCCATAGTCATAGGGATACCCCAATGGCTGGTTTCTACGGGAAAATCCCATGAAAATCGCATGAAAATGGGGTACCCCCATGACAAACACGGACACTTCCGAAGGTTTGGCTCGGAAAAGCATCTGGATCCGAGGAAATGGAACGAAGCGTTGGGGATCCCTCGCTTGAAATGGTCACTTGTCATCTCTCAAGATGAATATCGTAATGTTTCTTCAAAATTTGGTCCTAAAATTCACCTGAGCGTTCATTCAGCTATTTCATACTATTTCCCGATCTTCGACAACCCCCAGAAACCATGGAAAATGTGAAAATGTGCCATCAATCTTTGGGACCAGTGTTTCATATTCCAACCACCCAGGGCCAATCTTTGGTTCCTCACCCGGGGATGACTCAACCAGCTGGGCTAGCGCTACCCTCTGGTAAACTAAGACTTTGCTATCAAAAATGGCCCATTTATAGCGGATTTACCCATCAAAAATGGTGGTCTGCCATAGTTTTTCGTATGTTTGCCAGAGGGCAACCTGACTATGGAGTTTGTCCCCTCCTGACCGACGTAGCCAAACAAACGTGTGAGGTTCAGCAAGTCATCGCAATCCACAAAGGTTTTACCTAAGCCGCGGTTCGGCGATGATGCCGAACCGCGTCATGGGGAATCTCGGAATCCATGGAATCACAGAGCTGCGAGACCACAGCTGATACCCATGCGCGAACAAAAAAACAGCTAGACATTCAACTCTTCATCTCTTGTTTGGGTCTACATTTGCATGAAGATTCAAAATGGATCAAAATGGCAAGTATTTGAAGGAAAAGTGAACCTAGCACTTAGGTACAAGCCCGGTTGTAAATATCAAGCCAGATCTTGTTGGCAACCAAACACAGCAGGATCAGCTTTGCGCAGAGGCGAAGGGCGGCAACGTGAATCCGTAACAAACCGCTTGATTCATCTCAAGGTACCCTTCCAAATCAGTGATAATATACTATAATGTACTACCAAAAAGGTACACCTACAAGTACAGATTCACTCGTGAAAGTATCATAAAGTATGAAGATTCCCCGGTCAAATGGCACCTCTAATTTTCACTGAACCACCTCAAATCACTTTCAGGTTTTCAGTGAAGACCCAGAAAATCCTAGAAATGTCACTTCAGCTTGGATTCTGGCTATATAAAATTCCCAAATCAGAAGGATTCTGTCACCATTTTGTCAAATGGTTTCCCCAGTGATGAGGCCCTTTGATTCAGCCAGTAGAGAAAATCAGTTTCCCATCAAAAACTGGGATAAAAAGGTTAGGATAATCAGTTTACCCAGGATAATCATTAAACTATATAATCAGTAGGATAATCAGTTTACCCAGTGTTTAATGAATTGCATCTTTTTTATTTGGAAAGTATCCTCTTTTTTAAGAGACAAGCCTAGTTTTCACTTGGCTATGAGTCAAAACCACACCCGACTCTGTCACCCCAAAGTAGTTGGAAATGAAATGGATCTTCATCCCCCAAATATATGGAGGAACATAAGCAACACTTGATCCCCCAAATGATGGATAGTTTTTTTAGACCTTATCAGACTTATTAGTGCTTGTTGGTGGCTAACAATCTATAACCCTTTGATGAGCCCTTATTATTCGGGGGTGGTGGGAAATCCGCATAAGATAACAATTGAGCCGTGAAAAATACCCCGTCACGCCGTCCCATGAAATACTGATTGGTCGATATAGTGATCCCGTTAATTATGGGTTAGTTCATAGTACCCAATAATCCAGGTGGTATAACCCCCTATGACCAATCAACCATCATCCATCTTGAGAAAGAATTAGCTATGCTATCCATGATTTACCTCGAAAAACCATGCCTTCAATCAGCACTTCGAATCGAAGCAGCTCCGCGGAAGTCGCTGATGCAGTTCGATCTTCAGCAGTCTGGCCATGCAGCCCGAGGCCGCTTTATGATGACCTGGTTGGAACCAAGAGGGGCCCCACTGGGCGAACTCTTGGTGGACATAGAAATGATCAGAAGATCATATATAAGATCTGTATCTAAATATGATTCAGTTCTAGGATATTATATAGGTTTATATCCTCTAACCTAGACCTGATGATATACATTATCGTATGATATACATATAATATATATATATGGGTGTGTGTATATGTGTGTTCTAAAATTGATTTTTGATAGGGGCTGCAGCTGGGATATCACGAAATTCAACGTGGGATAGCACAATGAAATCGGCATGTTTACACAATAGCAATCGGTTAGCAAATGTTAGCAATCATTTCACGACTTTTTGTTGGTATGTACTTTACTGGATCTTTACTGGTATATAAAAGAAACATGAAATGCCTAGCAATCCTTGATATGCGGTACCCATATCCCCAAACCTACCGAGGTGTTAGTTTTTTTTTAAACGACCGTGCATCAAACACGTAGCCCTGCATCCAAAATGTGTTTTTTAATGGCAAAAGGATGTCAGTCTCCACGGAATATGTTAGTTATACCAAGAATCCACGATCATACCATTATCTAAGCCTATATGTTGATTATACCTATAACCCACTATCTATGCTAATTATACCATATTATACCCAGTAAATATCTACTTGATATATCTATAAGTCTATTTGACCCATCGTGCGACTGCAGCTTTTCGGCAATTCCAAAATGGGCGGGGCCTCCATGTTGAGATTCCTACAGTCCTCCTGTTTTCTTCGTAAAATCAGAGTTGGAATCCAAGGGAATCCACCCAAAAATCCAAGGGAATCTACCGAAAATCCAAGGGAATCTACCGAAAATCCAAGGGAATCCCTTGGGGAATCCCTTGGGGAATCCAAGGGACAGAGAAAGAACTTGAACTGCTTTTGATACTTCTGGCGGCAGCTCTTATAGACTCCAAAGGCGATTGCACCGAAGATTCCCAGCATCATCACCTAAAAAAATCACATGTTTTGAGCCATTCAAAATAGCCCGTTTTGATTCCCATCTCATGAAATACTAGTTTACTAGTTGGTTGATGGATGTTGATGGGTTTCCCTACTATTTTGTTACTATGGGTTATCATAATCCCCAGCAAACCAGGTAGCTGCAAATCCCCTATAGTAATCAATTAACCAGGGTATTTTTAATGGCTCGATTAGCCATCAACAATAAGGATTTATATAACAGGATCTAATGGGGATAGAATGGGATATATCATCAACATTAACCAACCATAACTGTTTGGGCTGTTTGGGTGTCTGGAAATGGAATATAAGTACCCAGGTTCTGGCCATTGACAAAAGAGGACGTCATGATAGCAGCCATCAAATTTCGGGATAGCCTATTTTCCAACAAACCTGATTTTTTTCGTCACAAACAGAAAGCTAAAATCAAGTCACCAAACGGCTGAGAGTCTTCGACTCGTTAACAATTCAAGCAACCAAATGGGGATATGACCATAAATTAATCAACACACATATATATATATATATATATATATACAGCATACATATATATATATTGTTCTTGCAGGATAAATTAAAACATGTACATATGGCAATCCACTCAAGTCATGGGGTTTAAAGCCAGTCATTGGATGTGGAAATAATGGATTATGATATGTCAGGATAGCCAAGGACTAAGGAATATGAAATGGATTTGTCCACAACCGATATATACACTTGGCAATTCCAGTAAGCAAAATGATGAAGAACTGAATTTCGGGGTACACCATGTTTTGACAAGAACACAATGGTTCCAGTTGGGTATGGGTCAATACCTATAGATACATTTTTAGTGGGATGAACATCCATTTACCAGCTATTTTGGGGTTCACTAGGTACCAGGGTTTTGACCCATCCCCAGTTCATGGATTGTTTCACAACCTCCATTGAACCAGTTTCTATAACTCTCTGTAGCCATCAAACAAAAAGAGACCCTGTCAATCCGACTTGTGGTTGAGCCAGTACCAAGAATATGCTCATCAACATTTGGCGATGGACAGTCAGAAACAAATCAACATCCCAACTATTTCCAACCAAACAGATGGAGAAATGCAAAGATGACAGCACCAAACCTGCTACAGTATCTGTTAAAGTCAGACATGATATATACACTCCTCCAACTAAATCATTTCCCGTTTGGGATTGGTCAAGGCGGCTCATCAAGAAATGCACCACCCAAAACAGGTAAGCGCAACCAGCAAATCCCAAAAAAACAAAAACAATCCTAATTGTGGTTTTGCTTGTTCTTTCTGAATGGAGTCTTCTACATTCTTGGACCTTCAAGAAACATTGAAGGTCACTGTTCCGATATGCGCCATGTAGAAAGCAACGCAACGTTCCATCCATGGTTCCTACGTCTAGGTCAAGACTAGGATTCCCATTTCATGGATGATGATAATACTACCATCTGGTTATTTAACATAGCTATTGAAAATCACCATTTTTAATAGGTAAACCATCTATAAATGGACCATTCCATGGCTATGTTAAATAACCAAAGGGTATCCCAAACGGATGATTGTAGATGATTGGATAGTATGACTCCCTACAATGATTGATCATCCATGGATAATATGGATAGTACAATACTATCAATCAATCAACCATTATACAATCATTGAATGATTGTACTGTCCATGGATGATGATTGTAGATGATTGGATAGTATAACTCCCTACAATGAACCCAATCTCATTATGCTGGTTGGTTGATGGGTATCTCGTCAATTTTGGGTTAGTTCATCATTCATCAATATGTATATATCATACATATCAATTATATATGTAAGTAAATATCTTTAATAGAGCTTTATCATTAAACCGTCATTAGACCCTTATGAAACCTTATGAACTCATTGTTAAATCCCAAGGGTGATTTTTCATGGTTCATATCAGACTATTGAATTCCCTTGGCAGGTGCCGCCAAGCAACGCAAAAGCACAGCATGACCTCATCAAAATCGCACCGACCCTTTTTTGGTGATTTTGGAGGATGTTTTTAAGCCGACATCTGCAGAATCTACAGATTTGTAGGAAGACTTTGTGGGATATAGTCAGGGAATATCTAGAAGAAATATCTAGCTGTTTTCCATATGGCTTTCCCGTGAAACATGATGGTCTACTTTAAACTGTCCCGAAAATTCAGCAGTTTCTCATGGCTGTTGGTTGAGTTCTCCACCTGCCCACCCCACCGCATGTTATGGTCATCCCTAGACTAATGGGTATAGTAAGCCCCATTTTCATGGCTGATGACCATCCATTGATCCAATGCTATAGGGATATAGTCGATATAGTCCATCATGCCAATATTGATATATAAATATATACATATATATATATTCTTTTATTTACCCTCTAGAGGCTAATTGATTTACTCATTAAAAATGGTGATTTTCCATAGTTATGTTAGCTTACCAGAGGGTATTCAATTTCTGTTCATCTGGAAACAAAGATGATCTAAACTGAAATGGAGCCGTTCTGGGATAGCTACTATTAGTACTATCCATCATTTCCGTGACGTCGCAGCCTCATCATAATTTATCCAAATGTAATCACAAACCAACCATAATTTCATGATGATACTTAATTTGATGCTTGAAACCCATATAATCCCTGTTAACTCATGATATTGTTCCATGCAAAGGTTGTATAATTATGAATGTAGAAAAGTAATTCATCACATTTCAATACATTACTTTTCCAAACTCTGACTTTGCTTTCCTATATATTTTGCCATGTCTCCAAGTGTTGATCAGCTTTTTTTTAGCCCAGATGCGATCCAAATGTTGGTCTGGGAGCTGACATCCTGCACGAACCTCTTCATCAAACGTAGGAAATCCCCACGTCATCGAGCTGTGAATGGGAGAAACATCGAACCCAAACAGTGGATTCTCCAGCCATGTTTACCCTCTGGTAAACAGCCACATAACTATGGAAAGATCCACCATTTTATAGCTGGGTAAATCAACTATTTCGACTGGGCCATTTTCAATAGCCAACTGTTAACTTACCAGAGGGTAACTACCGGAGAGATTTTGTGAGTGTTGCTTAATGACTTGATATTCATCCATCGAAGTATACCCATATACTTCACATTGGGGTCAGTGTTTGCGTGAAAATGTGTTTGTTTAATATTCCAGCGGCTTTTAGCATATGGGAAAAAATATCTACATACAGTAATTCTAGATATATCCACCATAAATCCAACACTATACAATATTATATTATATATATAGATACTCTGATTATTGTTATTGGAGTTGTGTTTACCAACTTAGTGAGGGATGTCTCCACTCGTCCCGGTGATTCTGTGAACATGGCCACTGGTGCACTGGTTAAAGAAAGACCGGTTCCCCATTAAAATGACCATTTTGGTGGTATGAACCGGAAACATCTATAGGAAATTGGTGTGTCTATGGTATTAAAATGACCATTTTGGTGGTATGAAAATATGAAATTATGTGTACTGTATACCCAACTGGACTAGACACACCCACATTTTCGAAACATCTATAGGGAATTGGAAATACAAATCCAAGCTGAAGTTGCTTCTTTGGGAACATCTGGACAGTAGGGCTTCTATCTCCAAGCACAAAAGCTCCCTAAAGCACAAGTATAGCACAAGTCACAGCACCACTCTGGTTGGATGTATCCGAATAGACTCATTTGTCGCCAGCATGTGGCCTATACCTATATAGATTTACCCATCAATTCATCCCAAAGATCCCAGAACCAAAACCAGAAAACACATGAAAACACGAAAAATCCAGACTGACCATCAAGAAAAACACCCAAAAGACTGTCAATCAAACAAATAGACAACATGGGCTTGTCTGAAAATGGTGATATCATCATTTACAGCCATTTTCACAGGAAAATGGTATGTAAACCAAGGGATGTGTTTTTCCATTTTTTCCCAGATGTTCAGATGTCAAAAGCACAGAATTCCCTGCAGGTTTCACGGTGTGACTGAGGCCAGGCAGCATGGCAGCCATTTCCATGATTCCCAAGATGCCGCACAACAGCACGACGTCCAACACATTGCACACGGCCGAACGCCAGGGCTTCACGTGAACCACCAGAATCCTGGGCAGATTCGAATTCGAATTCGACTCCACGTGATCCAAGGATAAACTCATGAGATACATCTGTTCAATCAAAAAATGCAACATTTTTTGGCATATGTTCTAATTTTTCTAGGTATGTCCTTGCTCCTAAGCTTAGGTGTAAGAATACGGATGAATAATTGTGTACAAATAGGGCTCCTGCTGGCGGCCATTTCTATTCTTATATGTTTCTATGTTTATTGCTGATTACCCTCTGGTAAACTAACACTTTGCGACATAGAAAATGGCCCAGTCGAAATAGTGGATTTACACAGCTAGAACATGGTGGATCTTTCCAGTTCACTATAGGTTGCTATTGAAAATTGCCATAGAAATAGTGGATTTACCCATTGAACATGGTGATTTTCCGGTTCGCTATGTGACAGTTTACCAGAGGGTAAGAATGCCTTGCTAGCGTGAATTTTCTGTCCGGAGTTCCACGCGTCTCACTTTGTGTGGTTCATTGGCCGCTGAACTGATATGGGTGTCATTGAAAAAAGGGCCACCATGGCCTGGCCATTTTGAGATGGATTTTTTTCGGTCGACATATAGAAAATCAACACTTAGAACATCAAATTTGTACATCATGAACCAAACTGGCCATTTTCATATTATGATGATAAAATCATTGGATTTGGAGGTATCCTACTTCCAAAGAAGTCAATAGCCATGGCCATCTCAGGTTTTGGTGAATTCGGGAAACGAAACGAAAAACACAGAGATCTGCCCCAGCGAAAAGGCGAAAACATAAGAAATTTTGAGGCTTGACAAAAACTAATGGATAGTATCATATTAGTCATTATATATTCAATATACATTTATCAGTTATATATAGTTATATCAATATATATATATTTAATCATATCTTTCATACCAGTCGGACTTTTTTCCCAGTTCCTTGGCAGATGGCCATTCAACGCCAAGGATCAAGTTGATTGACAGGATCAAGCCCACAGACAGCAACTTGCCTCGCATTTGTTCAGCTTTTCGCCTTTCAAACTTCCGGTGAGTTGAACAAAAAAAATCAGGAGCTTTGGAGAGCTTTCTCCAATATGAACCATTGGTATCCATTGGTTGTAGTGCGTTTGTTGGAGGTTGATATACACACTAATACACTATCCGGATAGAATGGTATATAGCATTATACATATTATATATACCATGTAGTGCGAATGAGTGGCAATCAAAGTCATGGCATATGAGCCAAGATCATGATTCCACAGAGGGATTTAAGGTGAATCTGCTTCAACCCAACTGTATATATATATACATATAATCCATGGAAGGGAACCACATGAAACAACCAACCACCAACTGCAAAGATAGATGGGTTTGAAGATCTCCGAAAGATTAAGATGGATCAAAGATGCAGGATTTTTGTTTAGGATTTTCCCATCCATATTGCCATTTGGGTGTCTCCACCATTTTCGGGGAACAAAAAAACGATGGATTTCCCAAGTCTTGCTGGTTGACTATTCCCCCTTGGATTCACCTAGCCATCCAAATCCAACTATCATAAATTGTGGCTGGAAATTCTCATGGCTGCTGAAAAGATACATGACTAATTTTGCTACTCAAAAAATCCCGAGTTGAAGTGAAACCCATCATTTCTGATGGTTAAACCTCCATGTTCGTTTGTTAAACATGGTTTTCACCATGTAAAAAGCCTCCATAAACTGCAGCAGATCGCCGTGTCCCCGTGCCAAAAATGGCAAGGTGCCAGTGATGGACGGCACCAAGGGGCACAAGACCACGAAGAGATTGCGCACCTGTCCGTTGACCAGACATGGTATTTTGACATCCATCACCGTGGTCAACTTACTGGTGCTTTGCAGGGTTTCTGAAATGGGAGTATGGGACTAGAGCTTTTCCACGAACACTGGGAATATCTGAAGAATCTTTGGGAAAATACTTACCCTCTGGTAAACTAACAGTTTGCTATTGAAAATGGCCCAGTCGAAATAGTTGATTTACCCAGCTATAAAATGGTGGATCTTTCCATAGTTATGTGGCTGTTTACCAGAGGGTAATACCCGATCATGGTATTTTAACATTTAAATGAATACCCCGCTGGATTCGGTACTTTGACAATGTCAAAGTGAATAGTGATCCTGGTGGTCTTGTGGTACCCATGTATAATTAACATTAATATTACCATGGTATTCATGGTAATTTGACATACCCCAATATTGACTGGTTGGTGGTTTTAACCCATCTTGAAAAATATGAGTTCGTCAATGGGAAGGATGACATCCCACAGATTATGGAAAATAATCCAGCCATGTTTGAAACCACCAACCAGTTGAAGATGTCCCACTTGTACATTCGATTTATGTATTATGGTGAAATTCATTGGCCAAAATTACTGGAGGGTACCCAAAAAACATGGGACCGGATCCACCCTGCCATGGCTGGCTGTTTACCATCCCCAAGTCCCGGGACTTGAGAAAAAACTTAACCATCCCCGATCATAGTAGGTTTATGGCAGGACTTCCCACTTGATGACTTTATCAGCCGAAACGGTGATTGAATGAGATCTAATGGGCTTCATTGTGCCATTTGATGATATTTCATGGTTTCAGGTCCGATGGGACCCACGATATGACATCATTTGATGGGATACACTTTGCTGCATGGTCTGCAGCATATATTGAAAGATGCATCTATTAAATATGAAAATATTGGGCGAATGTCACATGGTGTGGTCAAATGAAAAAATATGTGTGATACATATGTTATATATATGTATATATATATATGTATATATATATATATATGTATACATATGTTTACATGCACAGAAGTGCAATGTCAACTTAGTTTCAGGTATGCGGGGATCACTATCACCAAAACGGGAGCAACATATAGAAGAAACACATACCATACATCCTCAACGAAGATCGGAGATTTAAAAAAACGCATGGAATGTCGGTGAATAGTCAATGGTGCAATGGCCGAGTTGAGGAAGGACACTCAGGGCGTCCATACTTCCAACTTCCACAACAAAACATGGGAGGAATTGAACCCCCTGGGGATTTCAAGATGCTATGGGCCGTAACTGCCATCATTGGCCCAAACAAAAACATGTTCATATCTGCGGGACAAAACCATCGCCAACTCTGTCCTCATCAACTTCTACAATTGTCTATATATAATATGATATGATATGATATATATATATATATAAATTATATGATATTATATATATATATATTATATTTTATATAATATGATATATATATAGATAGATATATATATATATATAATTACATACAATTATACACACTGCATCATGCAGTGATCAAATAAACTGTTGGATACTTTTGGCTTGCTGCCGCCTACGTGACCTGCATGTGTGAAAGATCGAGATCTCACCAGGTTTGAGGTGGAACAACTGGCCAGAAACGGCGGTTGAATTTGAACTCATGGTCTATTGAGGGCAAAACTTATCTACCAACAACCACTAGCCACTAGTAAGATCTATAGAATTATAGTAGGGGTTACGTCTTATCACTTGTTAGCCGTCTTAGCCATCGATTATTCTGGGCTGAACACCGACATGGTGACATGGGGTTGAATCCCCCACTTTCTCATCTTCGCTTTCAACAAGCCTGAAAATATGGATGAATGATCCTCGCGACAAAGAACATCAAGATAAATAGCAATAATAATGATTATAATAATCATATTGGCCATGGTCCATTTGGTACAGGTTTTTTTTTTTTGTGAGGCGCAACAAACATCAACAAACCAAGCATAGAGGGCCCTTAGAACACCTTAGAACACCTTATCCTTATCTCCCCAGCTCCACCATTCGCCTGGAATAGGATGGAAAAGATCTCTGCTCCGGGTCGCAATCTTCGAATCAGAAAGAAGTATGCGTCCAGCACCGTGGTATCCACCAAGGCAATACCTCGCCCCACGCGACCGTTTAAGTGAATCCGAAGCTCAAGATCAGAAGCATAGAATGAATTGAAATAATGCTGAGCATGTACGTATCATATATATATATATATACATTATACTTTAAAAAAAAACACTATACATATATATATACAGTATATACATATGAATTATATATTATATATACATATACATATATAATATGATATAATGTGTATAATATATATATACACATAAATATACAATAAATATATAAACCGTTAGCTTCAAAACCCTTACAAAATGATGGGTTCGGATACAAACCTTGTGTTTATCCACCACTTGAACTAAAACCCTAGGTTTCAACCCCAAACCCTGGGTTTCCCTCTATCCACCAGGTAGGCATTGTCTCGGAATGTCTCAATCCCATAGCTTTCTGAATGAGTACATACCTCATAGGGTCCGACAGAAACAGACATCAGCTTTTCTTCACCCTATCGGAATTCTACTACCCCAATCGGAAAAAGTTCAGGCGTTGGAGATTTGGTGTCAACTAACCCGTGCCAAACCCATGCCAAACCCGTGATATACCCATGCCAACCCGTGATCGGAAAACCCCGGGTTTCATTAAAAAAAAAACCATGGGTTTCCCCAACCCGTGCTAAACCCGTGCTAAACCCGTGATTTACCCGTGCCAACCCGTGAAAAAATCATGGGTTTGGGAACAGTCCGACAGACCAAAAATTTGTCCGAAATCATGTTGTTCTTTCGGCTTTTGGACGACAAAGATTCTTTAGATATATCCCAATTCAGAGAAGCCCAAGTTGCTCCAGGTGTTGCATCAGCAGGCGGCACAACTGGAAAAACCCTAGTTTTTTATCGTCAAAAACCCTGCGTTTCTGCTGAAAGCCTTGCCCAAATGCTCCATGGTGCTGGAATATTTCACCAACATTTACCCTAAAAATCACCCAGATTTTGTAGGTAAATATACTAGCACCATGGTTCGCATATGGGTATCCTTAGGTATTCAGTCAGACCCGACCGTTTTCTTCGGGGAAGGTCTTCGAAGGTTTCCTCAGCCAAGTGACCTTTTGGAATCTCCACGAGAACCACCCAGGTACACAGGGCTAAGAATGAGATGGGAATCAAACAGCCCAAAGCACCTGGGAAATTGCGGCCAACCGCCCAAGATGGCTTCTGAAAATGGGAAAATCTATAGGATACTGGATGGATTCCTGGATGGTTTTTCATGGGAAAACTCACTATAAATTGTGATTTTCCATGGTTTTGTTGGTTTACCAGAGGGTATATATAATAGAATTATATCTGGTTGGTGGTTGACCTACCCCTCTGAAAAAATATGAGTCAGTTAGGATGATGACATTCCCAATATGATGGAAAGTCAGAAAATTCCATGGTTCCAAACCACCAACCTGTACAGGATACCCTCTGGTAAACTAACATAGCTATGGAAAATCACCATCTTTTATGAGAAAAACAACTATAAATGGCCATTTTCAATAGCTACGTTAAATTACCAGAGGATACTGGATGATGTTTCCATGTTTTTCCCATACGGGATGGAGCTGTCCTGTAGATTTCCCCCAAAAAAAACCATCCAACGACGACCAAAAAATGGTCCTTGTGTGTGCTCTTCCTACTCTTTGGCGACCAACGACTTTTATGGGTTAGACATACATAAAGGATCATAAAGGACGATTGGAGGTGACTTTGGGCCATATGTACAGCTTATCCATGTAGGGATGGCGGCCATCATATTCTCTTCTTATCCCGGCTCCATGGTGCTGGAATATTGGAATATTTACCAACACAACTGGGTCATTTTCTTGGATCAATGCTGGTAATTGGATCCAGCACGTATGGCAAAAAAAAAGTCTCTTCAATTCACAAACATCACGTTATTTTCTCCAACAACATCTCTGAAAAAAGCTCTTCACCACAGACTTGAGGGCTACCATTCCAGCCCTCTCAAACAGTGTGCATAGCCATTGCCCATTCCAATACCATCTGTGTACATGGTATATATTAAACTCAAAAAACACTTCATAAATATAATATATCTGGGCAAATTACAATAATTCACTAACCTGAAATGTTGGGCCATGTTGGGATGATTCCTCTAAAATAAACCATGATTCCAGGCTTCGGGAGAACAGTGAGGTCGTGATGAAATTTCCCCAGATATATGTGTTTGCCATAGATTTTAGATGGTGGATCATGTTCCTCATCCAAATTGCGACAAACATCATATTGTTTATGTTAAAAATTTCAGTGGCAAAACACACCATATGTCAAGTTGGTAAAATTCATCTCATTATAATTCATTGTCTACTTGGTGGTTTCAACCAACCCCTCTGAAAAATGATGGAGTGAAAGTCAGTTGGGATGATGACATTCCCAATACACGGAAAAATACAAGCCATGTTCCAAACCACCAATCAGTTATATGTAACCCCCATTATCTCCCAAGTATACACCCCTTGGATTGTTGCTTCAACACCCAACCGGATGGCCCAAATCCTACCTGTGATGTACATCTGCAAGTGCTCCCCCCGGCCATCGCAATAAACCGATTGATAGCGGCCTTTCAACGTCCAGACACCACCTAAGGCCACTCCAGACATCCCAGTTGAGCCCTGACTGAGATGTGGATCCTATAGTTTGTAGCTGGGGATATTCCATCGTACAAAAAAATACAATACATATTTGGGTTTGGCTGAACATTTTGTACCTCATATTCCAACGGATTTTCATCATTTATCAATGGCCAGTTCAGGAACCTAAATTGGAGGTACCTACCATACATAAGGCCTATTTTTTAGGCCTATGTAAGAGAATATCCCCACAAAATATGGCCAAACATATGGTACTAACGTACCTCCATTTTAGGATCCTGAAGATCTCCCATTGAATTTACTGCATTGAAGTTACTATTTTTGTGGGTATCCAAACTGTCTTCAGAGCACCCCATTGACATTACTGCGGTACGAATCGTGTGGTGATTACCCACTGAGATTCTTGCGCTTAGAATGGCTTCACAAACTATGAAAATGGTACCAGAGCGATAAACCATTTCGACCTGTCTACCATGAACCTGATCAAATTGATTTAAATCCCAGTGATTAACTATTGGAGTGTTTATATAATATATATATATATACAACTATAGCCAAACCGACTATATACCGATTATATATATATATAGTTGATTCATATCGGGAATTATCTAACTATAGAATGGTGCAATATGATTATCCTTTTGCTGTCAACCGATAGTTTTCAAATTAGTTGTCCACTTGCCAGGTTATCTAGTAATGTTCGTAAAGCAATAGTAAGCCACTCATATGTTGATACCTTGTTTGGTATACCAACCATTTGTGGTAAAATTGGGAGGTGGTTTACTATTGCTTTACTAACATCAATGTGGTTTTCACCAACTATTAAACCATATGTATCCCCAATTTTACCAGGAAAAGGTGGTAAAAACCATCCCCAACCTGGTGTTATTCTTGGGTTCACCAGTTAACAACAAAATCTACTTACCACTTACCCTTTGCAGTTGGATCATGAATTATCAACTGTTGGATTATGGATGATTGATATGTATCCAATTATTATGTTCATCACAGTATAAATCCAAGGAGAATAAAAACTGTTCCCTTGGATTCTGAACATTAATAAACATTCATAAACCAGAATGGAACATATCATATTTATCCAGGCCACCGGTAAAATAGGTTTAAACGGTTTAACTGGTAAATATTATATATATATATGTATATATCCACAATTCCAGAATTAAGTGGCTTCTTAAACATGAATAAACCATCACAGATGCTCCATGGTGCAGGAATATTTACCTACATTTACCCCAAAAATGACCCAGTTTTGCAGGTAAATATTCCAGCACCATGGTTCGCATCTGGGCACCTTTTTCAATCCAGGCAGATCCAGTCACAAAAAACGCCAAGGCTCTGGGATGCAGACGGCATTGGAAGGGCTCCGTGAGCAGAGCAAAGACCTGATGTCATGGCGATGGCATGGTGATTTCATGGTGATTTCATGGACTTTAAATGGGATGTAGTTAGCTCAGTTGGCTCGAAACTTGGTGAGTCGTGTCGGGTGCAAAAACAAAAAAACAAATGGAAATAACTATGCTATCTATGGGGGCTATAGATGTTTCTTTTAAACCATTTTAAAGCTGAAGGGGCCCGCCTTACACTCCTGTCAGTTGTAACCAACTGAAAATGACTTGGGTGTGTTTGAAAATACATGAAAATACACCTCAAATTGCTGTTTTATTTTTTAAAAAAATATGATAACCACTTGGATTTTGTGGTACCCTGAAGATAGTATTCTGATTGGTGGTTTCATACAATACCAAAAAATGAAAGATAATGAGATATAATGGGAAATATAATTCGGGATGTAAGATTAATCATGGGAAGCAGGTACAGAACCTGATGAAAATATGTCCAAAAATGAAGAACTTCTAATGCAACAGGAGAAATGCACATCTCACTTTAAAAGCCGTAACGAGCACAGAACCTTGGCAATATGCGGTCTCTCCAACAACGCAAAATGTTCACCAGCCAGGATACCCTCTGGTAATGACTAACATAGCTATTGAAAATGGCCATTTATAGTGAGTTTTCCCATTCAAAATTGTGATGTTCCATAATTACCAGTAGTTATGTTAGTTCACCAGCCAGGATCATTATCTTCTTCCACCCATTGGACCCAGCTTTTTAAACGACGTTTTTTTTTGAAACTCTGTTCGATCTTCCGAGGTGCCATAATGAAGAAGATCATCAACATGGTCCTTAGTTGGAGGACCATATTTTCAGCAGAACATCTGCAGATATCAGGAACCGATATTGATTGGATTTTTGCCTATAGGAAAAGGGCAAATTAAGTTGACCACTCACTGATTGAAGGTACTATTTCAGCTTCGGATGTTGTACCACATTTCTATCTGTTTGATTCTTTTTGAGGCTTGATACACAAGAACATGGAAATAACTATGGAAATGATATTAGAACTTAGCAAAGCAGGAACTTCCCCGCCCAAGTCTTTTTTTGGTCCAGCCCAATGGCCACGCTTCTTCTAGTACAGATCAGTTTCTTATATCGAACAAGGTATGAAACTTGGCTGTCGGGATCCAACGGCTTGGTGGTGCTGGCTGTGCCCATCTTGGAACCCATGATGGAGTTTCGTCAATGGGGTTGGGATGACATCCCATAATGGAAAAGAAAAGCCATGTTTGAAACCACCAATCACTAGAAATACCGTTCACAGAAGTCACAAACTACACTGGCTTCTGCATGTGGGCGGTGAAATTGCAAGTGTTTGAAAAACATAGCTTGCTGCAATACTGCTCAAGGATCCTGAAGCAAGAGAATCTCATCATGTTGATTGATTTATACATGTACTGTACAGATTTGGTGATCATAGGATTCTGATACTGCGAAACCGAATGCCAGCCAAAAAAAAAGGCAACAGAAAACAACTCCGGACCCAGTGACAAAGCCAAGGTTCCCAACCGTTCGCAGCAGTTGACTGAATCTACAGCCCTTTCTGGGTTCCGTTTTGGTGAGCACCGCACGAAGATACGAGATCCCTAAGAAACCTCAGCGACCGCAACGGTGCATGTGGTAAACTGTCATGTTTTGTTTCAAAATGGGATACCCCAAAAAAGGGGCTGCAAATGGGGGATGTAGCCTCAATGTGTGGTTCTTGTCTTCGGCAAGGATGAACCAGTGGATGCAATACATGGGGTATGTTCAACCAGAGAACTGAAGGATCACCTCCGAAGTCGCTGCCATAGCACCCAGTGGCACCATTGAAAAATGAGATCATTTTGTGGATGGTACAAAAAAAGTCTCAGGAAAAATGTTATAAAGATGTTATAAGTGCATGAGTCAAAATGATTCAAAATGGTTGGCACGATTGTTCTGTCAGTCTTCATGTGGTTTCATACTTGGAATCAAACAAGGGATTGCCGGTCATTCCCAATCTTTGCAACTGACTTTAGCCTCGGCATTCCATCCAACGACCAGCAAACAGGGCCAATGGTCAGACAAGGCAGTGCATGCGAGCTGCCAAAATGAACGAAGAGAGCAATGAGCATAATCCTTGGCGTGTTCTGCAAAGGAAAAAGGCACGCAAAGTTATTTGAGTCGAACAGTCTATGAACTAGCTGACTGGATTCCTTGTTGTCAGAGGATATATTTAATAGAACATATTTGTACAAACATAAATGCCAAAATATATTAATATACAAAATTACTGTACTATGCTGGTATATGTGTCGGATGATAAATTTTAATTACTGTACAAATATAGGTGACCCGGTGCCAAACGTGGCATCCCAAAATCTTCATCATCTTCAACACCATTGGGACTGATGGCTTATCACACCAATTAATTACACGTTTCTAAAGACTCTCCAATTAATTCACATTAAAGTTTATCAAAGTATATCATAGTATATCTGGTTGTGGTGCAATAACCATCTTGAAAAATATGAAAGTCAATGGGAAGGATGACATCCCATATATGAAATCGAAAATAAAAGCTATGTTTGAAACCACCAACCAGATATTTTTCCGCACCATTTTTTCTTTCATGGAGTCCTTGGTGAATCACCGAATCACCGCTCCAGCTATCCACGGGAAAGATGTTTTTTTCGCTTCCACATCCTTGGCCCTGGCCCCAAGATGCCCATTCATCACTACTCAACTTGCTCAACTACCTTCTGGCAATTCAACTTAATAACTTAAGTATTGAAAAAAGCCATGTTGTATTCAAAAATCACAAAATAAATCGGGTCGTTTACATGATTTCACAGTTTTGCCGATTCATGCCCCCCAAACCCGCCAACAGTTTCGACCTTTCGCCTGTGGATGGGCCCCAATTGTAGAACACTAAAATTTGATAAACAAAAACTGTGTTTCAGCAGGGAAACCTTTGGATTTAATGATCCATGTTTTTCCCGCGTCAACATCCACTGAGTTGCAGAAAAATCTCTGGAGCAAACGACCAAGGCACGTAGGCAGCAGGCAAACTCTCATGGTAAATTCTCCCACCGAATCAAACCATGTGACGCAGTCGATTGACCTTGGGGCTATTTCAGGAAACGATTGATTGGAGCTTCGTAGAAGAAAATTAAAGCTTATTATTTCGTAGGGCTATATCAAGGAATATCCTCACAAAACATGGCCTTATATGGTACAGTACCTCTATTTTAGGATCCTGAAAATCCCAGTGATATATGATGTTCATTACTGGTTGGTGGTGTACCTACCCCTCTGAAAAATGATGGAGTTCGTCAGTTGGGATGATTATTCCCAATATATGGAAAGTCATAAAATTCCATGGTTCCAAACCACCAACCAGATATGCTTATATCCAATAGTTGATGGATATGACCAGCTATCTATTGGGGAAATGATATATATATATATACAGATAGAATCCAACTATCCAATACAGCTTGTAGTTGTATCGGCTTATGACTATCACACGATAGCCATGGGTCCCAAAATGGATGTCCTCAATAGCCATGGTCCCATATCCACAGATCTTGGAGACCCCCAAGCGGATGTCAATTTTCGGATGGGCAAGGTATTGCCTCATAACCGATATATCAAGCGAAATATCTGGGTAAGTTATAGTTGCAATAGTTCACTGACCTGAAATAACCATCGTTCCAGCGAGGTCGCAGTGAGGTCAATCTGGTGATTGTCTAATGTATTACAACTTACCCATTTACCCAGACATATTTAACATATATTTAGCAATCACCAGATCGACCCCAACCAAGGTTCACCCAGTAGCTGCATGGCCGTTCTTGTCATAGCCGCTATGGGTTTAAAACCCTCAGACACTGGCAGTTACCACCAGGATTATGGCACATGATAGTTTACAATAGTTTAGTGATGTTAAGACCAATCAGTATAACCAATCTATGATTAATTTAAATCATGTCCAACTTTAAGGCATGTTTTTTTTTATAATCAGTATCCCTTCACTTTCCACGCCCCGCGGAGAGGTGAGTCTCGTGTCCGAGCCACAGAATGTCCAGGTTGAAATTAAAGAGCTCGATAAAGGCCTCGCGGAGGGTTGACCGGTCGACCAAACAAAAATGATCCTTGAATTTTTCGTGGCTAAACGTTGTGGGAACACATGTGAGCCATCAAAATACCCATAGAGTTTTTCCATGAAATACTGGTTGTATATGGTTGTATACATTAGATCCATGACATGCAGTAAGTAAGTTGATTAAGGGATGCCCATCTTTGGAACTACAATAATCCCCAATCAATCAGGTGGTATCACCCCCTAGAACCCCTCGAATATCCAATCAACAGTGAGTATTGTTGATGGCTTATGTCACTGCAAAGGCACTTTTTTTCCAGCTGCGACCCCGATGACTCGTCAACTGCGACCAACTCCTGATGCTTATTCTTGGATTGATCAGATTGCGGACCAGAATTCCATGGCGGACATGTGTGAAGCAGGCGGCTACGAAGCAAGGTTGTAAAACCATCCTCGAATTGGATGTAGCCTCTGGAAGATGGACTGAGTGGTGATCTTCCATAGCTAGAGGCTAGTATGACTAAATACCAGAAATGACAAGAATCATCGGCATTATGACATCCGTACATCATGAATGGCGAGAAACACTTGGAAGCCAGTTCAGCTTCGATTTGTTTTTTTGGTATCCAATGGTATCCAGTCCACGTCACCATTTTTGTTGGTTGTATTGTTGTATCAATGAAAATTTCTTGTTGGATGTTACCCTCTGGTTATTTGTTTCATGGCACTGCAAAATCACCATTCTAAATGAATATCTCATCTATAAATAAACCATTTTCCGTAGCCATGTGAAATTACCAGAGGGTACACTTCATTTGAACCATTTTAACCCAACATCCACCGTAAATTGCGAGAGCCAAGGTGCGAGAATGGAGACAAAAGGTTCTCCCCAGGGAATGTCGAAACTGCCAAGGATGTTCAGAATTTGCCTCGCCACGTCTTTTACGGCGGCAGATCAGGGCCAGGGTTCTTGAAACAACGGAGGAGCAACTGACTCACAACAGGTAGCTAAGGCAGTGGTTAGTAAGTTATATATATATAATAAGGATTAATAAGGGGTTAAGTGGTTAGTAGGTTGGTAAGTAGTCAGAAACCGTGGCAAGCAGTTGGTTCGTGCTTAGTACCCTCTGGCAAGGCCCCAAACATGACAATGCTCAGATCTATTGTTTGGATATAGCCCAGCCGATGCCGATGGATTCGCCAAGTGGTGGATCTCCCATTATGGAAAAACCATGGTAATCCGACCAGCATTCTTCAGCAAATCCAGTTGATTCTAGTGATTATAGTTGATGTTCCTATATAAAACCTGCACAAACCAGTCGATGATCCGACCAGTTTTTCCCATGAATTCCCATGAAAAATACTGTACCCATGAACCCCCATTGAATCACAAAAATTATGATATCCCCATATAATCCCACTATATATATATATATATATATTATATATATATTACATATATATATATATACATATATATTATAATATATCTCCCATTATATCCCATTATCTATGGGTTTTCCTATGTTTTCCTGTATGTTCCTATGTAAATCCCATGGTAATCAACCGCGTCGCAGGGTCGTCAACAGTTGCGTGATGCTGGTCACTGCGATCAGCAGAGGCCCAGGTTGACGCACCTGCTATGAAGAGATCCAGACATAGTACATGTATATATAATGTGTATACAATCCTGTATAATAGTACATAATAGTGTATTTATATATATATATATGTATGTACCTGACTATGTATCATATGTACTAATGTATTATGTATATATATATGTATGTGTATATATATAAATATCACGTGTAACTCACATATCATATGGACAAATGAGAAATGTAGTAATTCACCTAAAATCCGGCCATTTTGGGATAGTCATCATTCCGACGTCACGACGTGAGGTCGGTACAATTTATCCATATATAATCATATATAATCATATATAATCATATATAATCATATATAAACATATATAATCATATATAATCATATATAGTCATATATAGTCATATATAGTCATATATAATCATATATAATCATATTTAATCATATATAGTCATATATAGTCATATAGAATCATATATAATAATTATAATCATATATAATCAAATATAATTATATATAATAATCATATATAATCATATAAATGTATAATCATATATAATCAAATATAATCATATATAATAATCATATATTTTCATATATATAATCATATATATTCATGTATAATCAAATATAATCATATATAATCATATAATCATATTATATCATATATAATCATGTATAATCATGTATAATCATATATAATCAAATACAAGCATATATAATAATCATATATAATCATATATTATATATGTGATCGAATCATATATATATATGTTTCTTGTTGAAACCACCCCGAGTGCTACGTTTCTGTTTACTCTAGATGATTGCGCACCAGACTGCGGTTTGAAGCACCAGTGTTTCGACAAAGATGAGACCCTGGTAACCACAGTTGTTGGCCATTTCTAGCTACTTAGCTACTTAGCAATCCCATATCTCATGAGTAGGTACAGTATAAAATATATGATGTGTAACCTTCGTGAGTTGTATCCCAAATGCTTTAGACGTCTCCCAAGATAGGGATATCATGGGATATCCTTGTTTTTGGTCATTTCTTGCACGATGTTGCTGCGTTGAATCTCCATTTTTTGGATATCCCAAATTTCAGCTGCAAACCATCCATGACCCTTTTTGCCCCCAAGGGAGGGAACCGCTTCATGTGGTGCGTGATGGAGCATATGTTTCAATGTTTCTGTAGGTGTTTTTGGTTCGTGATTTCGAATTCCAAAGATAGATGATTTTCCCATTTAAACCCCCATTTACAGTGGGTGTTCCATTCCCACGTTTCATTACCAGACGGTATTCCCCAATCATCGTTCTTCTCATAACTTGATCGAGTCATTACATAGAATTACCCTCTGCAACAACGGCTAGCGGCAAGGAGGTCTTGTTTGCCCGGACGGGATTGCAAGGCAATGAATGAACCGTTGAAAACATAGATCTGGGTAAATTATAATATTTCACTAACTTGAATTAAGGCCATTTGGGGATGATTTCCCTTATTAGCCATGATTCCAGTGAGATCGCAGTGAGGTCGTTATAATTTACCCAGATAGATAGTATTTACATGTATTTACACAATTTCTGCATGGCTGACATCATGGCTGGGCTGGGCTATGTTACATAACAGGATCTTTTCCTTTGGATCTCGCGGAAACTGCGCCTGTTGCTCCTTGAAAAGACCCACGTAGACCAGGGCGACGGCAGCAACCAGCAAGAGAAGCATCACCGTGGCCACGGCGTAATCGCCTCAGGGCTAGTTCTCGTCCGGTCCTGAAGGTTCATGACACCCAATATATCTCATAGTTTTCTATAGTATGTATATACCCATAGGATCCATGTATGGTATATATGCTAACATTGGGGGTATATTGATGGTAAATGTTACCATATATAGCATACATGGATCCTATGGGATACGTTATCTCATCTCACCATACCAATAGTTGTTGCTTTAGTTGCTTCCATTTCGATCCATGTTGGTGGTTCTGGCATTTGGGAACCCCTTCGCCATTGGTGTCCCCAGTACAATGGACCAAACCCCCCCATTTGCCATGACACTCGACCGGCATTCGCCGCAGGAGCCATCGTCACGGGATCTCAAGCCCCGTAAGCACTTGCTGCAGCCCAAATAACTGGGATCACGTCCTGCAAATATACCCCTTTGGGCAATCAAACATGGCTGGAAAAATGCCCTATAAATGGATAGATGGGAAATTTTTCCAGCTTGAGTACCAGAGGGTACAGGGGAAACCCTGAAATCCAGTGATTAATCATCATTATTCCTTTTTGGCATTAGCTATTTGATGGATATATATATACAATCTCTTCTTCCTATTGCTAAAACTCCCCCAAATTAAAAAAAAGGTATTGGTGTGGCACTTCCGTTTATTTTTGGTGGGGCACAATTGGATTCTTAATTGTGGTAATTCAGAATCAATAGGAGAACAGGATGGTGAAACAATGGGTTCAACCCCCTGTTAATAAAAATAGTTTGCCACCATGGATGTTTTTCATTTTTTATTTTCATTACTAAGGTTTTCATTGGAATATTAGGGGAAAGCTTCGAAATCCAGTTTTTGGCACTATTTTATATTTTAATTAGGGATTTAATCAAATTTGTTATTATTAAGGTTTTTCATTGGAATATTAGGGGAAAGCTTCGAAATCCATTTTTAGACAATATTTTACAGATATTTTAATAAGGGATTTAATCAAATTTGAAATCATGTTTTTAATTATTAGGGTTTTTCGTTGGAATATTAGGGGCACCCTAATACAAAATACCCCCTAATAATAAAAATAGATCACCGAGTTTACCATTTGTGGGGAGGTGCGTGTAGTAATAGGAAGAGAGGATTATACATATATATATATATATCATATATTATCCCAATTTTCAGACAAACCCAGTTGTTTGGTGCTGGATGACTTTGAATTTGAAGCTTATCCGTTACAGTGTTTCATTACCAGAGGGTAACTGGGTATAACTAGTTGGGCTAGCTGTTGACCTATTTATTGGCTAGTCTTTCTTGCATTGTCTGGGATGTTTCCTTGAAGGTGTCAAGTTTGGTGAGAAATCGAATTCTATTCCTATCCTTTCTGTCAAATGGTGAGCAACATATATCAATATCCTATTCTATCCCAGTCAGCGAGCTGAATACCACCAAGTTTTCCTAACTTTAAGCGTTTGCGCGTTCGCGTTCTCCCAGGATAATGCCAATTTGTTTCTGGGAAGTGGGATGATGCATCTGATAATCCCACCTGGCAACGTTTATTTCTGCATGTATCTTCAGTGGCCGAGCAAGGTATGGGGTCAGCAACTGGGCTGCAGTTTCTGGCAGCTGGAATGCATCATTCGTAGCTGGTCACTAAAAAATCAACATATTATTATCTACACTGTTATGATATAGTTATAGTTCCTTCTTTCTCTTTCCTTCACCCCAGCGGAAAATCCTGAAAGCAGGCGGTATTTATCTGGTTGATGGTTTCAACCCCTCTGAAAAATATGAGAGTATATATATGGAAAAATAAAATTCATGTTCCAAACCACCAACCAGCTATGTATTTTCTCTTACATGTCAATGTTGGGTGGCAAATCCTCCTTTACAACTCCTGATTTGATGGGAAATTCCAATCCGAAACTCCAACTGGTTCCATAACTTTCAGGATTTCTTGGGATGCAAGTCCACTTAAGTGGCTACATAGCCATAGTTGAGGCTAATTCATCACACTGCCATGATATCCCCATGATATTTCAATTCAATGCCAGTTTGTGTTACTGAAAAATGCTCAAATTGTGTTGGTTAAACCACCATGTTTGATGCTTGGGCCCATTCAATTCCATGAAATCAAACCAAATCCCATGAAATGCCAATGCTTCCACACATTCAATTCCTTGAAATCCTACTAAATCCCCATTAAAAAAAAAACTAAATCCCATTAAATCCCATTAAATCCCATTAAATCCCATTAAATCCCATTAAATCCCATTAAATCCCATTAAATCACCATAAAATCACCAGTAAATCCCATTAAATCATCATTAAATCACCATAAAATCCACCCTGTTGCACCCCCGGGGCCTTCCGCGCAGGTCCCCGGCTCTCCGCCGGGACAATGTCCGACGGCACGGCAGTGGAAGACGTCGCCCGGCGCCTCGCGCGTCGAGAAGTAGCCGGGCAGCACCTGGCGTGGGATGTTGAGGCTACGCGTAGAGAGTGGAAACATAATATATATGTATATATATATATGTGTTTGTATATATGTATGTATGTATGGATGGATGGATGGATGGATGGATGGATGTATGAATGTATGTCTGTGTGTCTGTGTGTCTGTATGTTTGTATGACTGTATGTCTGTGTGTCTGTATGCCTGTATGATTGTATGTCTGTGTGTCTGTATGTCTGTATGACTGTATGTCTGTATGTCTGTATGTCTGTATGTATGTATGTATGCCTGTATGCCTGTATGTCTGTATGTCTGTATGTCTGTATGTCTGTATGTCTGTATGTCTGTATGTCTGTATGTCTGTATGTCTGTATGTCTGTGTGTCTGTATGTCTGTATGTCTGTATGTCTGTATGTCTG
>Ga0126342_10003693_pt1 | contig 25537 bp, 13 predicted proteins | sample Cyp1metagenome_FD_92528 | JGI IMG/M metagenome (GOLD analysis project Ga0126342, IMG submission 92528) | Coral microbial communities from Lord Howe Island, Old Settlement Bay, Australia - Cyphastrea 1 metagenome | ecosystem: Host-associated > Invertebrates > Cnidaria > Coral ... | reverse complement strand
CATCAGTATCCCCCTCAATAGTCATGCGGATCAATAGTCATGGGGATATCATATATCCACTACTATCAATATCAGTATCATGGGGATATCAATAGTCATGATACTGATACATACTGATACTATGCAATTTCAAGAGTTGGATAGTCACGCATCCATTGCGATTCTCTGACGAGAATGATTATTTCTGAAAACAGACTATTCATAACAAGGCCCAAAGGACTACAAATTTGGCTACATGGATTCTATGTGGTAATTAGTAAGCCATCCAATTTTGAGATCATTTGCGTACCGACTCTTCCAACTGGTGCTTACTCAGTCATCCAAAGACGTCGGTCAAGAGGATGTTCATACCATTCGTAAGGATTCGTAAGGAAGAAACACCAACCAGTTGTGACATCGTGGTGGTTTTTGTCTGCTTCCTTTTCGGTAGTTCAAGTCTCTACAGGATGGGGCCCCCCAGTTATAAGTGGGTTTATAAACCATTATAACCCCTATTAACTATAGTTATATCTACCATAAAGCCACTTATAAGGCAACTTAGCTATCTTGGGGGCACCATCCTGTAGTTACTTCTGGTAAAAACCAGTAATACCTTGGACCACCAAAAGCGCCCCAGGTATCGAGCCTGGAATGTCTCACATCAGCCAATGATTTTCCAGTTGTAAAGACTTGTAAAGAGATATCGATGGTTAAGGGGAACGACAATTTATCGGACTTTGTAACCCCTTGAAGTAGATTGATCTATCTACCAGAAGCACTATACTGAGATATAAACTTACTTAGCTAACATATAATTATGTATATACATATAATTCAACTTTCTCGAACATGCTCGAACCATATTTCATATTTGATGTGGTAAACCCACACATAAACCATCCCCACATATTAGGTGACATTGGGATGCATTGGGTAAACACCACATTGCTGGTTATGTCCCATGAAAATCCCATGAACTGTATATCCTACATATATCTGGATAAATATCTGATTCAACCGCGACTGAATTATATACATCACCATAAACCCTAAATGTTTAAACGGCGATTGAGTAAGTCATATTTAGTGTGACAATTGTCGGTAAATATTATTGGCATGAATGGACATAAAATGACATAAAATGACATAAATGGGTGATAAATCCCAGTCACAATTTGTCTCCTTCTCTGCTAGGCTGGACAAGGTCATTGCAGCGACCTCCAACGATCCATCTCAACGGAAGGGGAACCGGTGTAATTCCTCGATCTGTTCGTATCCTCGAAGATGGGGATGTTGAAAACCGGTTCCGCGTTGCGGGTATCTTAAGCAACACAAATTCAAGGAAACGACAGACCGTCAAATGGGAATTTTAACAGCAAAAAACTGCTGTTTTTAGATACCAACGGAACAGATCGGAACATGGGATTCAGCCAACAAGAAAGGGTATCTTAGTCTTAATCAACATGAATGGTTTAATCAAAGAGTGCCTCAAGCACCAACAAATGCAGCCAACGTAAATCTGGATTCAGCCAATACTTTCTGTATAAAAAATCCATTTCCTCTTGGACACACGAAGACATGTACGGGCAGCTCAGCGTTTAAAACGGATCTCAAGTAAGCATCGGGATTCAACACAGCGGGGGTATCATCGACCCATCATTCCTTGGCTCCTTAAGGCTTTAAGGGAAACCTGCACAGTGATGCCTCATGTTTGCCCCATTTGCCCGTCCCCAAGAGCTTTCCGGAATCATCCTCCCATCATTTGCAGAACATTCGAAACAGGTTGTTTCAACCCATCCCCATAAAAGAAAGATACAATGGGATGCAATGTGCTCATCATGTGATCCCCCAAAAGGATAACTTTTGGGCACCTGACCATCGAACAGATAAGTTTTAGTAAAAATCCTCATAGGGGTAAATTGGTTGTTCTATCTTTTTGAGGATGGCAACATATTGAGACCAAAAGATCAATGCGTGCGCCTCGCCTGGTTCAAGGGAGAACCCCCAAACAGCAAACTGCTCAACAGGCGTAACGCACCCGACGCCCTCGGTGGGAAGTTCCCATGATCAAAGGAGGACATCCCGTGTAATCAGTGGTTTCCCATCAAAAAACCAAGGAAGACAGAGTCGTATTCCCAACAGGATTCCCAACACATGACAAGAGCAAACATCAATCAAGCACCATTATTCCACTTCTTATCATTTCATGATTCTTACCAGGCACTGGAAAGTTTGAAGGCTCGGCAAACCGAACAAAGTACCACAAACCTTGCGAGGGAAGTGGTCTCTGTTTCTGGCAATGAGATGGAGATCCGCTTTTCACAACCTTGCAAATATGCTCTCGACAGCGGATTGGCTTTACTTTTCATGCAATTGCGCAAAGGTTAGCTTGTCATAAATGGATTTAAGTGGGCCCATTGGGTCAGAATGATGCAACCAGACTTGCCTGGTTGATTGATTCGGAGCCTTCCCCCGACAATGATCAACAGCCCACAGGGTGGTACCCCCCCGTTATAAATTGGTCTACAATCCCCTTAACTATATATAAGATATAACTATAACTTATATAATTAACATGATATACTGTAACCCCATAAACCCTAGTAATTAATTGGAGTGAACTAAACCAACTTCTCTCACAGACTGGGGCACCACCCTGAAGTGGCTTAGCAATTCGGGCGTGTCATTCCCCCATTTTCAGACAAGACACCGGCAAACGGCCGCCTGTTCGGAGTTGTCGCTGTGGCACCGTAAAAAACAAAGGCCATGGTCTGACACTTTTTGGCAACTCCCCAAAGATAGAACATGTAAAATATTGTAATCATGTAGAATCCTATTAAACGAAGGGTAAATTGATACAACTCCTAGGGAAAGGTGGTTGAAATAGGGCTTAACATGGCTAAATTGATGTCTTAATCTTTTACCATAAAGAAGTTCTCCCGATTCCTACAGGAACGAAAACCACTGAGAACTTCTTAAGTCTTCTTATAGACACACATTCATTCCACGTGCCTTTTGTATCCTTTTCCAAGATGTTTGCAACATTGCGGAGAAAATGTTGTCCACAAAACCTGACATCTGCGAGGCCAACCAAGTTACACAGACATAGTTTCAGTCTCTTCCGGCCTTGCAATCGTCCAAAGCGCAGAGATTCAGCAAGGCTGCCACTGCGCCAACCGCAGGCCTAAGCCAGGGTCATCTGGGCGAAGTCAGCTCAGGTGACCGGCTGTGATATGTTGTGATCTGGTTGGTGGTTGACCTACCCCTCTGAAAAATATGAGTTGGGATGATGACATTCCCAACTGAATGGGAAAAAAAATGTTCCAAACCACCAACCAGATGTGATAATATCTTTGTTGATGTTTTCCAAGATACACTTGGAAAACATTGAATTGGATGGAAAAAAGGGTCACACGCAGGGCGTGTTTCTATTAATTACTCATACGATTCGATGACTCCAGGTCATCAAGGTGCAGCCTGCCTAAGCTCCGCGCTGGGCTTCAATGAGCTTCAGCAGTGCTGTCACCAGGCCCAGCTTGAACAAACGTATCCTGGAAAGTCACCGATAAATTCCTGGCTTTCCTACCACCGAAACACAAACTGATTGGGCCACTGGACCCTGCGTTTTAACATCTAAACATACTTCGGACTCGATATCTGAATGATTCTGAATGTCTTTTTCTGAAGTACCAATATTTGATTATAAGAAATAGCATATGTACTATGTCCAGATATTCACCTACCATGTCGGACCATTTCAAGGGTGGATGTGGGTAAGAGTTGTAGATATACCAAAACTGGAACATCAGATATATATATATATATATATTTCTGGTCATCATTGTACTAAACACGGTAAAGGTCAATGGTTGTGAGCCAACACCTTTAATGAGGTCATGGTTGTTGTCCCAGAAACTGCTGAACCCAATGGGTTCAAGTCACCGATTCCTGGCCCAATCAATAGTTTAGATTAACAAAAATTCACACTATAGTTATTTACCTCCAATTCTAATTGTATATCACTGTATATCACATAACTCTGAGTAAATTGCACTAACCTGAAATGAGGCTGTTCCACTTTGGGATACTCCAATCCAATTCCCATCTTTCCAGTGACCTCACATAAAACCCCAATCAGATTCCTAACATTTCCCAAGATTTCGTTATTCGAATTTATTCAAGTTATTTCCATTGTATCCCCATATACCCATGATCTTCCCAGTATATTGACGATTTTCTTCAATGACTATCATCCAGATCAATCATCATGGTGTATCATTACGCCCGTCCGGCCCGCTGTCTTTAAACGTTGTTGTTAAAACAACGACCCCAGGCCCGTGGACGAGTCCTGTAGGCTTCCTTCAAGGCAAACTGGCCCAGGCATTCCGCAGCCTTGAGATCCAGCTGCTGCCCGAGATAGGTTTATAATCCCATTCACCATAGATACATCATAGATATATCTACCATAAACATCAATTCACCAATATTCACCAATATTCACCTAGATTCATCAATATTCACCAATATATATATATATATATATCATAATACTGTATATCATAAACATCCATAAAGCCTCATAATATCCTTTTCGAAGTCTTGAGGTTCTTCTTGCAGTCTCAATCTTCACTTGTCCAGTCAGTCAAAAACCCAGTATGGTGAGCTTCTTTGATGGATCAGCCTAAGCACTCTATCGAGCTGCTGAAAAAAGGGAGTTACCATAGAACCTATGAAATATACTACCATTGCAAGTCTCTAGTATCTGTAGTCATCAAACATAGTCATACAACAGTAATATACATATTTATATTTATTTATCCAATCTATACATAAACACAACATTAAACACTAATTTCACTATTTAAACACTATTAAACACTATTAAACACTATTAAACAAACAAACACAATTCATCACTTCACTTCGGTCCGTTTGCTTCTGCCAACCCCCTGGTTGTTCGCCTTCACTGAGAGCTTGGAGACCAACAACTCCAAAGCACCCAGGGCCACCATCTCGGCCTCGCGGAGTCGCAGCGATTTTTTCTTGACTAAAAAACAAGAGATAGGGATACTAATATGTGATAATATGGGAGAGTGATATCTATTAATATTATTTAATATTAATTTAATATTATTATTTGATATTATTTGATATTATTTAGTATTATTTAATATTGGCCATCTCACGTGACTATTCAAACAATTACATATACAATTACTAGATCTGACGAATTGTGAAGAGCAAAGAATCATAGTGATAAGCTCAGATTGATCACTATATTATGATTGATCACGATTCAAACAATCACTATAGTTCAAACAATAGTGAACTATCGAATAGATAGCCAAGAATCATAGTGATAAATATGTGGTACTATGTGATCAGCATGGATTTGAGCATACTGTAAATTTTCCTTTACCAATAATCAGCTACGATCCATGGTTCGGCAGAAACTAATCATAGATCATTTTTGTCATTCAAAGTTGTCACACAGTCTTGAATAGTCTTGACAAACCAATCATTTCTGGACAAAGTTCGCATTGGTGATTAATACTCCATAAAACTAGTACGGCCAAGTGGCTATTATAAATTGACCAACTTCTTGTTCTTCAGCAGTATATGTTGTTTTTCTTTAGACTGTTATATTCAGGATACAGTACATAGTGGGCCGTAAATGGGCTTCAAGGTATTCCACGAAGCGCCTAGGCGAATGGTTGGACCAAAATCATCCACCTCCAGTCCCACAACGATTTCAAGGGGTTGGCGTCTACTCTCCGGTAATCAAACATGGAAAAATGAATGCATTAAGATCATGTAATGGAAAGCCCCATATTAAGCCATAAAGACCCATATATTTAGCATCCATATAGTTTTTGCCATTGTCACGTTTGACAACCCGAGGGTCGTCACCCATCCTGTTTCAAGCCGCACCTGACACTTGTCATCCACACTGAGGCTGTTGAGCGCTGCAGTCGCAGCTTCTACACCTGGCCATCTTTGGTGGGAACATCGACGGCAACAGCTTTTCCCCCAGTGAGATCTTCAATCTAATGAAACTGCTGGAATTTTCTCTGAAACCAGTCATTCCTTAAAGTGTTCGCACTTGGGGGTGCAGTTGGGCTTCTTTTTGTAGCTATAACCATGTAGTTGCCCCCATAAGTTGGGCTATGGGGTCCCTACACATATTATATACTCACATATTATGTATTGTATCATATTACATCCATATTATAACATCCATTTATGATCCAAATGTAATATAATGTGTAATATTACATCTACTTATAACATCTTATAACTGGAACTGCACCCCAAGTTGTCGCACTGTCCTGCACCCCCCTTCCCTCTTCCCTGGACCCGCGAAAGTGATCCCAAAGTGTCAGAGGTGCCATCGGGCGAATCTGACCCCAGTGCAGCCACTAGCACCCGAATGGCCCCGCTGCGGCGAAAGACCTGCGCTCAGCTGGGAAGGCAGAAATGGAGGTGGTATGCGGTATGTGGATAGCTTCAGCAATCTATTTTTGAACCTATGTACACACTCAAAATATCTCAAAATGGGATGGTGTAGACTTTGCCAAATTTCATGTGGTTCTTGGATGTATATAAATGTAACTAAGTAACTAGCTTCCGATCTCCGATAATTTTGAAGTCTTTTTGGCCAGATCTCTGCGGATAGCGCCTCACGACTTTGCGGGTCCGCCAGAGTTTCCACACAAAGAGCTGCTGGAGTCAGTCTCAGCTGCTTCCGCATGACCCCAAGAATTAAAGATGTTGCCCCAAGGCGGTCGAAAGCAACGTGTCCGTTGCATTTTCAATCTGTTGATCTGGAGCAAGACAATGAGAAATCCCGAAAGAAAGTGGGTTACTATGTAAGGTAACTAGGGGTCAACTTCCTTAGGAAGATAACACCTCCATTTTTTAGACTCTGTGTAAGGTGCAGGTCCCTTAAAGGAGCAGCATCTAAGTTTCCAACATCGATGGGAGAGGCTGCAACAAAAGTGAAGCCACCTGGGGAAGATTTCCAGAAAACCTCCGGATTTCATGGTCAAACAAGCCATCTGTAGGTATACCAAGAAATTACCAAAATGGTCCATGTATTTTTTTGTTTACATATCATACATGGAGCATCTCGGAGTCGATTTCATGAATCAAACCACTGGAAACCACTTCTGAGGTGAACCGTACTTCACCGTACTTCAGCTAAGAGTTGATCTTCAACATTCTGACTCGTCTATAGTGAAATCACGTCGTGAACCGTAAGGTAAAGCAACTTACAGAACGCAATCCTGGGTTTTCTCCCGTCAAATCTTACGAATCTCCGAAAGTGGTGTTCCTTTAAAATCAAATCAGCAATCTTCATAAAACCACACTTTCCTGTAGGTCGAGAACCAGATTCCCCGAATATCGATTCTGATCATCCCGAAAAAAAATCTTGGTTAGTACAATCTCTGAACTAATCATCAATCAACCATCATTTATCAGTTGTGTCAGTGAAATATCCGTTTATGTGTTGATGGTTAGAAATATATTTTAAAAAAATCCTATTTTGCATCCCTATGACATGACTACAATCATCAACCAACTGTGCTTTAAACACAGATTTCTTCCGCAACGGTGCCTGCAACTCTGCCCCGGGCACCGTGCAATGGGCGCAACAGGCAGCCAGGCAACCCAGCAAGGAAGGCAACTCATCGACCTCCCGGAGCTGTCCTATGTATTATTATTATATATATATATTATATTTAAATATAAACATGCATCTTATACATATACATTATACATTATACATATATGAATATATATATATATATATATTGATATACATGATGTGTATGTATATATATGTAATATATATATATATATACACGTATATTCATATTCTGTATGTCTAGAAATTACTTGCTATGTATTATATATACACACCTATTACTGTCATATATCATTCCTCTGGTAGCCTTTTTTGATTCCAAGCAGCGTGCTATTTTCCTGATCCCATCCCAGCTGCCAGCCTGGAATTATCGGTGAATATCCAATGATTTGGTTGATAAACACCACAAATTTTGTCGGTTAAGACATACTCCCGATATTTGATGAATATCCCAGTATCACCATGTCAAATCTCTGGCTTTAACAAACATGTGGGGAAAATGATGACACTCGCCAACCAGGCGCCACGTATTTTGATGATGTTTGGTGTCATCCCCAAGGAGACTTCCCCCACAACTTGCAGCATTTTTCCACCATTTTGTGGAGAAATCCATATCCATGGTTGCCATGTCCATGATGTTTGGTTATTTCATCTGTACCCATTTAAGATGAGTTTAATTACCCAAAGTGGTTGCTAGTTGGTGCGAGGTTCTGCCATTGTGGATCCCGTGGGAGATAAAACCAGAGTCATATGGAAAAAAATACATCGGAGGCAATTCACTATGTTCAGGCATACGTTTCATGAATAATGGGTAATTATAAATATGGGCGAAAATGTATTGTTCTTGGCGAGAGGACATGTATCTAAAAGTAATCATGAACTAGGAACAAAACATCCAGCATGCGAAGCTAGAACAGTGGGAAGGCACCGTTCTACCACTGGTTGCTCACACATGTGAGCGCCAATAACACTATTCGACAGCTCCTAGGAAGTTCCGCAAATAGCAGTAACAAGTCATGACAGGTGTGAGAAATTGTCAACTTTGAAATTGAATTTTGATGGCGAACCTATGACTGGTTTAATTCGACATAATCGATGTGGCTTTATTCACTGACTGGACTGGTTATAAGTTATAACTACCCCTATTTTGATAACAAACCATATTGCACTTGCGGTCGCTACAAAGGTAACAGGTATATTAGAATAATTCAGAATTAACACCCATATACAATCTGGGAATCTAACACTGCAGCTACAGAAAATGGTCTATCTATCATCATTTACTTCCATGATTTACCTACTGAAACTGGTGATTTATCTATGATTTTCTTATATGTGTTCTTATGATTTCTTATGTTTCAAATGAATGTTCTATATGTTTTCTATGTGTTTTTTTGTGATTTCTTATGTTTCATGTGACATAAAAATTTGTGAAAATCACCAAAAACGACCATTTTTCTTCATTTTCCAGCCACCTTCGCCACCTTTGCCACCTTGCCTTCCCGGCCGCCACCGCATCTTGCAACGCCACCAGCAGCCGCGACCCTTCGGCAGCGACCTCGGCAAGGTCAGGCGCCTCGTTGGATGCGATCCTTCGCCAGAGCTCTACGGGCTCGGGCTCCACGGCCATCGGCCATTCTAAAGGAGGGACGGTTGAAGGTGCTCAAAACATCGTGTTTTAATGTGTTTTTAATGTTTTATAATGTGTTTTTTTTTAATTGTGTTTTATGTGTGTTGTTTAAAATGTTTATGGTGTCTCTATGTTTTTGTTTTACATCTGTTCTAAGGAGTTCTAAGGTATGGAAATTCTGAGGTCATAAAGTGTGTTTTCTCATGTTAAGATGATGTCTCAAAAGTCTGTCATTTTCGTATGAAGGTTTTGCTAAGTGATAGGTCATATATAATCATATATATACATACACATGAGATTATCTGAGTCTTTCTGGTAAGAAACCCAGTCTTATTATATAGGTTTTATTGGAGATTCACAAATTTGGCGACTTGATAATTTTTCGCTACTGAGAAACGAGTTGTTTTTTTTTTTTTCTGATGTCGAGTTATTCACTCGATTCAATCATTCAGTACCATTCATACCTCGGAACCATGTCATGATAAAAACATCAAGTACTCCACAGTACCCTTGAAGGAGGTGGTTGCTTCAAAACATGTACGCTGCAAACCCCACGTTTGCCCGCATCGGATCCCGCATATCCTTTGACATGCTCAAATCCCTGCGCAGAGCTAGCGTTTTTTACTGTCCAAAACCTAAAGCCTAAAACCCAAAAACCCAAAAAAGCCTCCAACCCTAAAAGCCTAATAAACCTAAACCCTAAATTAAAACATATTAAAACCCTAAATCCTAAAAACCTAAAGTCAAAATCGCTGCGTATAGCCAGTGTGTTCATTCATCCTCCGATGACAAGTATATGATATCGTTTGATATCATTTGGGTGTGTTCTTGGGGTGTGGGCGAACGTGGGGTTTGGCGCCAACATGTAAAATCTGCCTTTCTTTGCGATACAGGTTTCCCTCTTGCTATGAGGAACTTTTCTGAATCATTGAATTTCTTCATTGCTCGTACTGTATGCAGCAAGCAAACTGAAATCTGTGAAAATCCCGCAGAATGACACGCATCGTTAGGATTCAAATATGGGTAAAAACTGGTACTCCATGGTACTCCAAAATGGCCGGTAACTGGGTGTTTGTCAGTCCCAAAGACCTTCCACACGCTTCCGCATTGACCTATCCCCATCTTCGACCCAGCAGCTCCAAGAATCGAGGCTGAACGTACCGGACACTTTTGCAACGCTGGCCAACTCACTATAGCAATCCATCTGCAGCGCTTTGACACGCAGCTGGTTCTCAAACTGGTTTACAACACTGCGACATGCCGCTGCCCGAACCAATGTGATACATCCCTCAAAACCCTGAAAGATCCTGAAAGTATCCCTACACATTGGGAACATCACATTTGAGTGAACGGTGTGTCTTGGTACGAAACGTTACAAACCATTGAACACATATTTGGCACAAAGACACTTTCTCCAAGACGGGCTAGCCCGGCCGGCTGCTTTGTCTTTAAGGCATCTGCAAGGGCTCAGCAGCGCTTCATATTGTGCAAAAATCCTTTCAAATCATCTACTAATTTTGCTATGACATGTCTTCTGCATCGTTCGTTTTGACTTGCAAACACATGCTTCATTCATCCTAGAGTACTACAACAAAGCAAAAGCCTACTCCGAGCCCCCTAATGGGAAAAATGTCTAACCATATAACCACAGATTTTCTGCGGGTTACAAACTTGACACTTCATTACGACAAGTTGCTCTATAGCGGCCATTGCAACGGCAGTCAGGAACGGCGCTAGGCACTTGCGACCGCGATGCCATCGGACTGGCATCATAATGTGAGGCTGTCACCCTAAGCAGGAAACTGGCTGCAATGCGCAAATCATCACTGGCCATGTTTCACCCTGACACGTGAGATGTCAGTAACTCAAAGCTACCCAACGCGAAACAGGAGAATGAAGAACTGGAAGATTGCAAAAGGCTTGAGTCAGGGGAAACACAGCCTTAGTGACTATGCAAAAGCAAGACAGCTCGGGATGAATTCAGAGCTTCGTTTTCGCTGCTGCGGTCTTGTGGGCAGCTCAGCACCAGCCGCGCAGCAAGATGCGACTGCTAGGCGCTGCACTTTCCCCTTGAGGGATCAGCAGAGGTAAGCGACTGCAGAGCTTTGCACTTCTGTGATTCAGCGCGTGAATCAGACATATGCGCTGCGGATTTCTCATGATAGACATTATAATTACATTAATATAGTATGTGTGATTTAATATACAGAAGGCCGAATGAACCCGGGTGTAATCATCCCCCGACCTGTATGCAAAACCAGCGCCACTGACGGACATTTATATCACGCATCTAGTGCCGCTCGGAGTCGCAAAACATCGCCCCTGCCATCCAGTGCATCTCTGGCGCTAATTATAATCCCGTGCAGTCTTGACTGTACATACTTTCAAGACAGGTCAGTCCTCTATACTGACTCTCAATCCGACAAACCTGTGCAGTTCGGCCTGTGAAAGGTATTGTGTCAGGAGTGTCGGGCTCCGCAGGTATTGATTTTCTGGTACCCTCCAGTAATTCAACATTCAACAAAGCTATGGAATTCATGGCCATCCATGGCCATGGCCCATTTACTTCGATGATTTTCCCACGGATCCAATGTGGTCACTGGATCAGCATCCTGGAGGAGCCTCCCCAGCTACCACTGGCAACGGCTATCTGTCCCAAAACGGCGGCCACACCCGCGTGGCGAAGCGGCTTGGGGCCCCTTCTATCTGAGCTGATGCAAATAATCTGGGTTTCCGAACAGTATTTTGGCATATTTTGGCTCAGTAGTTTTAAGACCGTTTCTTTGCGCCGTGTTACGAGTATGGTGTCAAACACACGGGGAGACCTCCTGCGGTGTCACTCTATCCGGATGCACGCACCGCAGCGGAACGGTGCACCTCGGTGAAGTTTCCAAAGTCATAGGGGTACCCCCATGGATTGGAAACCTCCAGGTGGATCAGTAACAGCATTACCAATAGTAGAAACACAAGCTGGAGATATATTTGCATATACAACAAATGTAATATATAACATAGTTTATTACTTTTTTAGTGTGGTTTCATGTGATTTACCTTTCTATTTTTTTTAAGGTTAATACAATATGAAAAACAGCACCAATTTCCAGCTTCTCCTGCCTGAAGAATGATGCTAATAATGTGAAATACAGGGAACCTGGTATCATTCATATCTGATGGTCAGAATCCTGGTACACTGCTTCGAAGACCAGCTGCTAATTGATGTTCATCCTTCCCAAAATGGTGCTGTGAGAGTTGACGCATATCCATACCCAAACTGCATCAGTTTCAAGCGTCTCATGTTTACTTGAATATCTAATGATGTAAATATAGATTGAAATTTCCTGCAAAACCAGACAACAATCAATGGCATATTTTGAAGTATTGCTCTTCTATTCATTCATTCGTTCAATCATTCATTCAATCAATTAGTTAATATATACAGTAATCATTTCAATCATTCATTCATTGGTTCATTGGCTAATCGATTCATTCATTCATGCAGTGATTCATTCATTCCTTCACTCATTCCTTCCTTCCTTCATTCCTTCATTCCTACATTCCTTCAGTCCTTCACTCCTTCCCTTATTCATTTCATTCATTTCATTCATTTCATTCAGTTCATTCACTTCATTCATTTCATTCACTTCATTCATTTCATTCATTCATTCCATTCATTTATGTGTTCATTTATTTCATTAATTCATTTAATTTATTTCATTCATTTAATGTCATTCATTAATTCATTTCATTAATTTCATTCATTCATTCATTTATGTCATTCATTAATTTATTTCATTCGTTCATTTATTTCATTCATTCATGCATTCACTCATTCACTCATTCACTCATTCACTCATTCACTCATTCACTCATTCATTCATTCATTCATTCATTAATTCATTAATTCATTCACCTATTCATCTACTTTGCTTCATGCAACTGTCCAGATTCAGAATTCTAAAAGATTAGGATTCCTATTGCATGGTTCATTCATAAATCCGCTGCTCCGCGAAGCGGAACGTTGATCTTCAAAGACACCGCCTTACCAAATGTCCATAGATCAAACATTGTGCTGGGATGTTTTGTTTCAGCCCGTTAGTATAATCTACAAATACATATTAGACATGACATCATGACATCCCCATTTTTGTAGCCAAATCATAAAATGGTCCGTAGGCAAACCCGACGAAGCATCGCCAAGACACTCGACGAAGCAGTCTAGACTTCGGTGTCTCGGGTGCCATTTGAGTCATTTCTGTTTTCGCCCAACTGGAAACACATTCCTGGCAGGTCACATTCGCAGGGGACCTACAGGCGCCATGATGTGAAACTGATAGGACAATAAATGGGGATTGATATCTTGGCAAGTAAAATATGTGATATATATGTTTGTCTTGGGGTATAAGTACTAGTTCAAGCAGGTTTTCTGAACATGTGGATCTCATAAATTCCACATTTTTGCATAGCGGCATTCCTTCGACTTCTTGCGAGGCGTTGCTTCAATTATCTATATATATATATGGATGTATTGAACAGAATGACTTGGATTTACCTAAGGAACCACCAAAAAATACCACATATTCCCAATAGTTTCCCCAAGTAGTGGAAATCCTATTGGGAAAATAGAGAATCATCTTCAGCAGATCAAGGATGAGGAACAGCCTTATAGACATTTTCCAATCTATTACAACAAATCCAAGTTTCCTGCGCGAAACTGAATGCCATCAATGCTGCTCTTCGACTACGCAGGCGAAGTACCTGGCAACTTCAATTTTACCCGGCCTGGTAAACTAACAAAAAACTATGGAAAATCACTATTTTTTATGGGAAAATCCACTATAAATGGCAATTTTCAATAGCTATTTTGACATAACCAGAGGGTAGATGTTTCATGATGAACATGTGCGGAGTCAAAACTCTTATTTCATCCGCCCGAAAGCATCCTAATTGTCTAATGGACAATACGGAAGTCACAAAAGGCCTTGCCGCCATTCAAACCCTGCGAGGGAACTTTGCAATGCTCACCACTGTAGGTTCCATGAGGCAAACTTGCTGAATACCCAGCCAGGTTTCCCCCCAGCCTTTGGCATCTTGTCATTGCCGTGGAAACACAGCAGAAAGGTAGCTTTGCCCTCCAGCCGCATCAACAGTTCCACCTTTTGCCAGTTCCCTTTGGCCTGAAGAATTTTGGACGCGCCAGGAAAAAAAACCGGGGCATTAAGTACCATGGGTAGCCAGCACTCAAATGAACATGAGAGACTGGTATATACAGATATACATATATATATATATATACACATAATAATAGATATATGATAGATATATGATATATGTATGTAAGATATATATATATATATAGCATATATATATATATAGCATACGCAGAAAAAAAAAAAATATATTTGTACTGTTGCTTTGTGATGTTTGGAGCTTTGGGAGCTGATCACCGGTCGTTCCCACGGAATCTCGCAAATCATAAGGTCGTTCCCACCGGTCGTTCCCACTGAGAGCAGAAACTCTGCAGTGTTTTTCAATCCAACAGAACCGCGCCTGCCACGCAAGGAAGACGTCTCTTTCCCGCGCGGGCACGCAGGCCATGATGGCACTGGAACGCACCAAGAAAAAGCCGGAGCCCTGGCATGGGGATAGGGATGATTATGGGATCTACAATGTGGGGCCCCCCAGTTATAAGATGGTTTATGGTAGTATGAACTAATTTCCTTGGTTTTTCATTGCACAAACTCTGTTGGGGCTCTGTTGGGGTCCAACATCATTACCTATGATAAATGTGTCTGAAAATAAGTTGCCTAAAGAAATTGACGGTTTATCATCATTTTACCATATTTTCCCTATAACTTGGCAGTCTTGGGTGCCAACTCCTATTTCCGGACCAACTCATATCCATTCATTGGTTCAATTCCTATCTTTGCCGGTGAAAATATCTATTCTTCACGGTTAAGTCCCAAAGTTATGCTTGGTTAAATCCCGTAAATCCCATTACATCACATTTGAAATCCCATTCAACCACCATGAAATCCCCCTTTAGATCTAAGTTGTTCCCCTTGATTTGTTGGTGTTTTCCCCAAGGTGGCCGGCAGCCGCCTGCACGGCCAGCAAGGTCCCTTCATTGCCCGGAAGCTGCTGTAGACGCCAGTCACGCAGCCGAGTGCCGCGCACCGCTGTGTGAACCACCGCCATGGTGGATGTCACCTGAGCGTGCAGATATTATCGGGTGATTTAGAAGGTGATTAAAAAGAACATGGTTCTGGCTGAAGATGTTTTATATATAAAATATGTATATACCAACAAACATGGGGATGTGCGGTGATTTTATGGTGATTTACTCAACAAAAGAATGGTGAGTGAACCAATGATTTATGGTGGAATCCTGGGGATAGAATGGATGACTTGGAGGATCATCCCGATCATCCCCTAGATGCTGGTCATAGCTGGTCAACCTTGGTTTGTACATAAGTCCTCGATTTGTGGCTTAACTAAGTATGGTTATCCCAGATGATACGAGGTATAATTAATGTGACTAACCCGTATAAGTAGCCCGGTAATATCCAAAAAAAGTACCCTAGAACAACCAATTGGTTATTCCATGTTATTTCCCTTTTTTCAATGAGTGAACAATTACGCTTACTAATATGGTGGATGGCTATCCCAGTCTTAGGGATTCCATCAAATTCAACAAGAAAAATGGCATCTTTCATAGGGGGGGTTCAACCATTCATAGGGCGTTCCTATAGGGGATTAAATCCATGATGATTCAGGCTTTCCATGGCTTTCCATTGGGGTCCGCTCTGCCCCAGTCGCTGAGTGTGAGTACTGCAGCGGTGCCCCAAGGTGGAACAGCAAGGGCCCCACGCGACGGGAGAGCGGCGCGCCGAGCTCTGCGATGCGCTCAGGGCAAACATACCAGGCCTAGTTGTGGATGATATGGTTGTGGATATGATTCATGACCATTATATGATATGGTTAATAAATGTTAATGAACTAATGGTTATTGTATGGTTATATTGTTGGATGGTTACCCTCTGGTAATTTAACATAGCTATTGAAAATACATGAAAATACCCCGTTTATAGTTGATTTACCCATTCAAAATGTGATTTTAGTTTACCAGAGGGTATGGCAACTTTGAGCGGAAAAACAATGACCTTCTCGTGTTCTCATTGCCATGGCTGGAAAAACGCCGGCAACATCGGAAAACACTCGTGGATTTTCCACGGCAATGATGACGAAGGTAAGATGAACCAAGCCAAAAGGAGGGTGATAACATCGAGTACAGTTCAAACTAGTTGATATCCTTTTTGTATTTTTTTTTGGCTGGTTCGATACTGGATATAACCAATTGTGTGGGTCCGTTGGTATCCCAATGTCAAGACATAATTACTCAAATGTCATCGAATGTTGCTAAAATTAAGGGTGATTATTTAGGTGAGTGTTTAATACTGAATAATGTATAGATCGGAGACGTATATATATATAATTATATTATATATATATATATATATTAGATATACATATTTATACATATATATATATATATGTATATATATATACAGATGAAGTGCTACTAATTCAGACTACTAATTCCTCTCAATGTTTGAACATCTTGCACTTGCACATATTTTTGCATATTTGCATTTGCGTTTTTTTTTTTCTGCAGTTGGAATTCAAGCAAATTCATCCAAAATCAGCTTGCAATCGCCAACCATGTTTCCAACCTCTGCATGATCACATATGGCCTCCACAAATTAAATCAGCCCTAGCGCACCATCGAAATCCCATCAATCTCTGATCAAGCCACCAGTGTGTGGCACAACAACTGTAGAGCTTGGAACAACTTGGCGACCTCACCATAGCTGTCCGCTGATGACGATGAAGTTGTTCGTTGAGATGCGACACGGGAAGGGGGGGTTATTGGTTATATATCATTGTATGTTCTTGTAACGATAAGCCCAAGCACCACTGTGACATCCTTTGCTTTTTCATGATGCTTTCTCATACACTTGAGATCACTCCCATCTACTGCCTGCCGCTTGGTCCTTAAATACCAATATTAATGGGTTGGACCCTCCACCAAATTCCACTGCCAAAGTGCGATGACCATGGCCGAGGAGAGGATCGAGAACAAACAGTACCAGGTCCCTTCCAGGACGCACCATATACTAACCTTCACCGGACGACAGGAGCACTGCATGGCACGAAGGCTACTCTGGGAAACTAGAAATCACATGCCGGTGAAATCCATGACATGTTTGAAACACACGGCTGATCGCGAAGAAACTGACTCCAGACTGACAGGATCGTGTGTTAATTACTACGTATACTACTGGGCTTACTAGGTGTACTGTACTACCTTGTATCTGCTTGGTAAGTGTGGAAGCTGATGGCGTCGACAGCGACTTCCCCTCCCTGCGATAGAATCAAGTCACTCTCAGCGAATTGGCAGAGTAAGCGATATGACTTTGCCGACGGCACTCACGGTAGATCTGCTGAACATGCCAGGGAAAGCCATACCACAGCAAATCCATCAATGCTCCTGATTCAGAAGCATTGAATCTGGGTGCGCAGAACACTGTCAAATTGCTGGGTCTTGGCTCATCCTATCTGATACATGTGAAGCGAGGTTGCTTGGCATTCGCAGCATTTGCAGCTGCAATCATTTCTTTTATAACATCTTATCTTCCGTGACTGTGAAGTGGATATCAGGTTAGTTTCTTGTCTCAACCCAGTCAAAAGCGTGGGTCACTAGGGCAGGGATCATCATCACAGCTTGTGGCGAGACCTTCTATGTCTCTGTATGAAAACGTGCTGAGCACAATTCAAATACACATGGCATACATGTCTTTCACGTTTCTGTATCCCAACATCAAACAGTTTTGCCTGGAAAGCCTGAAGGCTCTTTTCGCAAACCAGTTGGGACAGTTCCAGCTGTGATTCGGCACGTGGTCCTCAGTCGGATTGACGGATGACATGAAGAAATCGTGAGATCCGACTGGTCATCCCTTACGGGTGGATTGGTGCTTGATGCCTGATAAGTGACTCATGGGTTCTTGACAAGTTGCTGATAACTTATATATTCATGTCTGTGTGTGTGTCATTGTCAACTAAGTTACCCTCTGGTAAACTAACATAGCTATTGAACATGGCCATTTATAGTGAGTTTTCCCATTAAAAATGGTGATTTTCCATAGTTTTTTGTATGTTTACCAGAGGGTAACTAGTGAATTGAGGCGTGTGGCTTTTCCTGATCTCACGCTGCAGCTGGGTGTCTTGGCGATGATCATGAAGATACCTTCGACAGATTCCTCAGGTCCAGGTCTTTCCTCTTTAGCTTTGAGTATAATTATATATATATATATGGGGATGGGTCAAAACCTTGTACCCCTTCTGTTCACATCAAAATAGCTGGTAAATGGATGTTCATCCCCCTAAAAATGGTATTAATAGGTATTGATCCATACCCATATATATGTGTGTGCGCATATGTGTGTTGAACCTATCTAAACCCCACAACAGTATAAATCTGCGTGGTCTACAATCCATCCAGTACACAAATCACAGGGGATCTGACAGAATACTTCGAGTGTCTACTATGGGCCTGGGGGTGGCTTCAGCATTTCCGGAGACAGTACCCTCTGGTTATTTAACATAGCCATGGAAGCCATGGCCCATTTATAGATTTTTTCCCAGCTAGAAACCTCCATTTAGAAGGGATTTTCCATGGCTATGTTAAATAACCAGAGGGTATATTATACTGTATATATGATTCATCACAATCTGCCCGCTTTGCATACATCTTGGCTAATGTAAACCTAGTAAACCGCCAGGGATACATCATAAGTAAACCCTGGGCCGTTCTTTTTCTTTGGTGGGGTACCATTTCAGTAGCCATGTATCACGCAACTTGGGGATGACCCCCTTGTTAAACCCACCATGGTTTGTTCATCGAGAGTTGACACTATCCCTGGGAATGATCCATACATGGTTGGGTTAGAATCTGCTTATGATATGGTGATAATATGTGATTATCATATCATATCATAATAATAATCATTATATATATATATAATAATTATTATTATATGATAATAATAACAATATCTTAATAATAATATTGACCATGGTACAACAAGATCGTAACCATATTGTAACCACATGACCATATCAAAACCACATTGTGATAATGTATGACATTTTTTACAATTAACCTATATCACATACTATCACCAGGCCACTTTATTGTGAGTGTTGTGATTATTGATTGTGTGTACTGCATTTTTTATGCTGGCATTAGAATTAGAACATATCATAGAGACCCATTACTATGGCGGCTTTATCCTGGCTGACATCTTTTTGTTCGACCTGTCTTACCCTTCGCCATGTAGGAAAAGGTTAAAACATGTTAAAAACCATAAAATCCCGTATGAATATATAGATATGAATAGGTGAAAAAAAATGTGGGGATGAGTCAAAACCTATTATTACCATATATTACCATATATTACCATATTTGGATATATTTGGGGGAAAACACATGAATAAACATCCAGCTATAGCAGCTATTTTGGGGTACCATCCAGGGGACCGTTTGCCATGTCACCAGAATCGCCGCTATCACTGTGAGCAACGCGGCCGTCAGCAGCCAGGGACTGAAGCTACACAAACCTTTTGCGGAAGGGCACGGTTTGGGAAGCTTCAGGGCTTTTCAAACACCTGGAAAGGGATAAACCAAATATGGAGGGATGAGACCTCAGAAATGTATAGGGATAAACCAAATGTATAGGGATAATTTATGAACACTGCCACTGGAAATAGGGATAAACCAAATGTGATATGAGTATGTCTGAAAATGTGGTATACACTAGAATTGCGATGTTAAAGGGAAAACATTGTGTTAAACCATCAAGGTTGTTTTTCCCTAGTCTCAAACAAACCCACATGTTGATTTGCTGATGGCTCAAGTCATTGGTGTCATTGGTGTCGCCATGGTACTATGAAGCCTCCAACCGGGGCCATCCCCGGTTTTCGTTACATGAACATCTTGATTTTTGTATATAAATATTAATATATATATAATATAATATGTTCACAAATATATGTATGCATACATGAACAAGTGTGTATATATATACGCATATACAAGTGTAAACAAATAGGTCTTTACAAGAGATAGATACTGCTGCGGCCCGATTTGAAAGCCATTTCGGCAAGTTTCCATAGATGGCCAACTGTGCAGCTTGTCCCAGCTCTGTGCAAAGGTGTGCAGGGCTACCCAGTACTCGCTGCGCTCCAAGCAGTTGACTTGGCGCCACGCCGGGAAACCACTTGAAGGATGACCCTGCTGCTTGCTGGTTACCAACTGGGTTTATGTCTCCAAGTGGCGGTATCGACTATGATTGTGTGATGACAGCCATTTAAAAGGCTTCAATGCGATAGAATTCATGATTACATACCTGATTACCCTCTGGTAAACTAACATAGCTTTTGAAGATGACTATTTATGGCTGATTTACCTAGTAAAAAAAGTGATTTTCCATAATTAGTTATGTTAGTTTACCAGAGTGTATCCATGATTGATGATCAGCTATATCCCCATGATACTTTGCTTCGACGTATGAACCACCAGCTGGGGTGTAATAAAATGCCCACAATCCTTGCAGGAAGAATTTCCCTAGGCATATATATAACCATAATCATTAATCATCAATATTACTATTACCATAACCATTCATCATATAACCATTCAAGAACCATTTGGAGATGATTTTCCCTTACTGTCCATGGTAAGGTCGGCCCCCCGGGCCCCACGTCCTTCCCGGTGCGGTGCGGTGCCGGGCCACGGGATCTGCCGCAGCACCGCGTCCGAGGCCGCGGAGGCGGCCTCGCTGACCAGCTCCGAAAAGCCGTGGGGAAGGAACTCGTCGGCCAGAAAGGCCTGGGAAAAAAGTTATGGTTATGGTTATGATGTTTCTATATTATTATTATATGGTTATGATATACTATGATTAATGATTAATGGCTATGGTTATAGTAATAGTTGGATATTAATGATATTAGTATGGCTTTGATAATATTCACCATAGCCATATTAATGATTCATGGTTATGGTTATTGTATGGTTTTCAATGATATTGATGATTTATGATTATGGTTATTATATGGCTATGATTATTGATTGATGATATTAATGATTAATGGTTATGGTTATTGTTATGGATATGGTTATGATATTTCTATATTATTATGATATTTATGGTTATGATATTAAGTCATAGTTATATATTTATATCACTATGATATACTATGATATTCAGTTATAGTAGTAGTAATATTGATGATTAATGATTAATGATTCATGATAATAATGGTTATAGTTGGATATATATATATATTATATGATTAATATAGTACAGTATATAATGATCATTAATGATTAATATAGTATAGTATATCACAGTATATCATGGTTATAGTAATAGTTGGATATTAGTTGGTTATTATATGGTATATAATTAATATCATCAATCAATAATCATAGTATTATATTATATCAATGATTAGTATATCATAGTATATAATAGTGTAATAGCCATTGTATATAGTATATTAATATGATGGTTATAGTTAAAGTAATAGTTGGATATTATATGATTAATGGTTATAGTAATAGTAATATTGATGATTAAAAATATTGATGATTAATGATTATGGTTATGATATTAATGGCGTTGGGTGATGGTTATGGTTATCATATGGTTGTGGGGATGATTAATGACCATTAATGGTTATGGTTCGTGTGTGGTTATATGGATATTAGTATGGATAAATGATATATGATTATGATGGATGGTTAATGATTAAGATCATCAATATCCATACGCCATATGGGTATTACTATGATATTGACTAATGATTATGGTTATTGTATGATTGTTGGGTAGTTATTCGATGGTTATCATATGGTTATGGATATGATTGATGACCATTAATGATTATGATTATTGTAGGGTTGTATGAATATTTGAATGGATATATATATATATGATTATGATGGATGGTTAATAATCAAGATCATCAATGTCCATATGGATATTTCTATTAATGGTTAATGGTTAATGATTAATTGTTATTTCTATTAATAATTAATGGTGAGTTCATGGTTATTATATGGATATTACTATGATATTGATTATTGATTATGGTTATTGTATGGTCATTGCATGGTTGTGGTTGTACCATTATGATTGTGAATATTATTATTAATGGTTGTTGGTCATGGTTATTGATGGTTATTAATGACGATTAATGGTTATGAATAGTTATCGAAGCTTGTTAATGGGTATCAATCATCATCGATGTCTATTATAATGGTTATTCATGATTATTACTGGTTACACATATGGGTAATTCACCAATATAACTTTGTTTTTGGGATATATACTGGGAATATTATCATATTTACAACACTATTGGTATAACAAGTAGATTTAAGTAATACATAGCTATAATCTGACGTGGTTGTGAGGCTGCCCCAGGATTGTTAACAAAGCTGGTTTAGTTCACTTCAATACCTGTTGGGTTTCAGGGGAACATATTTATATAATTATATATAGTGAATGGGGTGAAATTAAAGCGACTTACAACTGGAGGGTACCATGCTGTGGCTGTATGGGTGTCCTTATTTTTCCAGGGGATGACATACCTGGAAAGCACTATTATGGCTTATAAAGCATATATTCATATATACATATATATACTGGTTGGTGGTTTCAACCCCTCTGAAAAATATTAATCAGTTGGGATGATTATTCCCAATATATGACAAAATAAAAATGTTCCAAATCACCAACCAGTATATATACAATATGATTTCAGATGATTGAACTGAGTTTCGCAAAACTTGGGTCAGCCATGGTCAGCCCAAAACAGCGGGATACCAACGAAAAACCGGTTGGGATAATCCCAAGTTTTGGTGTCGATGGGGAGCATGTCATATTACCATTAACATGAGGGGACTTTCGTAGCTTTGTCCTTGCAGTTGAGTCGAGGAATGAAAACCCTCAAATTCTGAGAGTTTTAATCGACAAAATGATGACAAGACATGGGATTTAGCTATGGAATATTCTGGGTATGATATATATATATATATATATATAATTATAATATATCCATGTGAAAAAGAAAAAAATAAACCTAGGCGACTGAGGATTTTCTTTTGCTAGACCAGGACAATTTCCCGTGGCTTGCGGTTCAGGCACATCACTACTGGGTTCTCCAAAAAGGAGCTTCCGGAAACATCGCCTGCGCAGAAAACCACTGGGACCTTTGGCTTCCCGAAAAGATGTTTCCCACACCGAAATAAACACGTCTGACATGCGCATACAATCCCATCCCCCCTTCAGCCCTTAAACACCCAACAACCTAAACTGCATGGTAAAAAGTCGGGGATCACATGTTTGCTCCATTTATGGATGATTTAGCTTAATATTTACCCATTTACCAAGGAAAAAAACATGGTGATTTTCCACAGCTAAGTGGAATTCGAGCACACCATCCGGCGCCTACATCCCTTGGGTGCTACCGTCCCTGGTCGACGCCGGAAGAACCTGCGCGGTGAATTTTCCAAGATCTTCGAAGCTGTGGAAGATGTTTAAATTATGTATATATGTTGTATCTCTCTATATATATAATATTTAATAATAATGCAAACATTTTTGAAAGATACTTAATGAATGTATATAAACATAGAATGCACACATGTTTGAAAGATACTTAATGAATGTTAATGATATATTTCTATATATAAACATAGAATGCAAACATGGGCAACTATCATGGAAGACATATGAATCCTGGATATTCCATGATATTCCGTCATGGGGAACCATGCAGTATCATGGAGTATGGAGTCACTGCAACTGAGTCACGGCCCAAGAGATAGTCGCGCTTGAGAGACGTCGAAGGGAATCAATTTGCCTTGTATGAAAATGGTCTCCGTAGGGGGCGGCTGAGCTTGGTGGGGGAACTCTGACCCCAAACATAGGCAAGTCAAGTTTTTAACTATGGTCATCACATACTGGTCTCTAGAAAAAAACAACTAAACCGTACTACCCTTTGGTAATTTAACATAGCTATTGAAAATGGTCATTTATAGTGGTTTTACCCATTAAAAATAGTGATTTTCAATAGCTATGTTAAATTACCAGAGGGTAAACCTATTTTGAGGTTTGAATTGACAAGCACAATTAAGACTGCACGCCAGTGGATCTGCGTAGCAACCTGATCTGCCAATGGGGCCAGGGATAGCCAACCACTTCGTCATCTTGAACCAAGACGCACAGCAGAGCGCAGTCAAACACAGTGACCACTGAGCTCCGAAAGAAACAATGGTATATGATGGTATATACATCTATATCTGGAACCCAATGACCTCTATTTTGGATCGTTAAACCTCCACTGTCTCTGTGAAAACCTCGAACGCAATGGTCGTTTAGGCTCCAAGTCACTCCAATCATTGCCACTTTCGACTAGTGAATTCCACTCGCAAACTGATCTGTCTTAGCATGAAACCTCAACTTTGCAGTTAGGGTGAAGCTCTGGGTCATGTATATTTGCGGGCACAGCCAAAAAAACTTACGTAGAACCTAGTACAGAATAAAGTTTAAATTGATACATGCATTGCTTGGTGATTTTAGGGTATATAACAATTTTCTGTCAAATCCCAATGAACTACGTCAAATCCTCATCATTCCTTCTGTGGCTGAACGATTTTCCCCATGGCCCCCATGGCTCAAAATCACAAGAGCAACCTTTTGTGCATCCACATAGCTAAATTCAAAGTGGACATTCTAAGGTTAAGGTTGCGTTTGTCATATTGTCGTCTGTATATATTTACATACATATGACATATACAGTATTATCGATATATATATATATGTATATATAATATATATATATACATACATACATACATTACATTACATTACATTACATTACATTACATTACATTACATACATTCATACATACATTACATACATACATTACATACATACATTACATACATACATTACATACATACATTACATACATTACATTACATACATACATACATACATACATACATACATACATACATACATACATACATACATTACATACATACATACATAACATACATAACATACATAACATACATAACATACATAACATACATAACATACATAACATACATAACATACATAACATACATAACATACATAACATACAT
>Ga0126342_10003692_pt1 | contig 25538 bp, 25 predicted proteins | sample Cyp1metagenome_FD_92528 | JGI IMG/M metagenome (GOLD analysis project Ga0126342, IMG submission 92528) | Coral microbial communities from Lord Howe Island, Old Settlement Bay, Australia - Cyphastrea 1 metagenome | ecosystem: Host-associated > Invertebrates > Cnidaria > Coral ... | reverse complement strand
TCAAGCAACTTCAGGTGCATTTGCTGCAATCTTGGCAGATGGGTCCGTTGTGACTTGGGGCCTTCAACCTCATGGTGGTGACAGCTCCAAAGTCCAAGATCAGCTGAAAGGTGTTCAGCAGGTTCATGCAACTTCAGGTGCATTTGCTGCAATCTTGGCAGATGGGTCCGTTGTGACTTGGGGCCTTCAACCTCATGGTGGTGACAGCTCCAAAGTCCAAGATCAGCTGAAAGGTGTCCAACAGGTTCAAGCAACTTCAGGTGCATTTGCTGCAATCCTGGCAGATGGGTCCGTTGTGACTTGGGGCCTTCAACCTCATGGTGGTGACAGCTCCAAAGTCCAGGAACAGCTGAAAGGTGTCCAGCAGGTTCAAGCAACTTCGAGGGCATTTGCCGCGATCCTGGCGGATGGTTCGGTTGTGACGTGGGGCGATCCACTTTGTGGTGGGGATAGCTCTGCAGTTGCAGTTGGATGTTTGTAGTTGGGGCAATGTCGCCCTTCAATTCGCAGTGTAAAAGTGCCCAGCAGATGGCATGGATTGACATGGTTGATCGGGTTTGACCCACAGATGCCATGACTTCTGTCGGTTGCATAAACCCAAGCCCCCAAACGATGGCTTCCCAAGGACCAGTCTCAGGGTCGTCGTAGGTGAAGACCAGCCTGAGCAAGTCCTGCAAGATGTTTTGACAGTAATTCTTGTGATTGACTGTCAGTTTAATGGATGGATCAAGATGTTTACAAGCCAATTTCACCATCGATCAACGCACATTTCACATCTCAGGTCTCAGTGGAAAATCTGATTCACAGCCATATTCAGCATCTCCAAATATGAGGATTACCCTATCCTAAAGGCGCAGTGGGTCATTCACCCGCACCTCAAATTGACTGGCCTACTACCAGAGACCGATTTTTTGCCACCAGAGTGTGAGTGGGTCACTTGTACAACCCAAGAGATCTCCAGCCTAAAGCCACGTTGTTTGGGGAAAAAAAACACACACCTTCAAGATCCTTCAAGAAGTCAACTGGTCAACCGTGGATTGGTACTTTTGTTGATTTGTTTTTTGATTCACAAAGTGGGATCTATACCAATTACGTAAAGATAAAGAATTATACCACGTATATATCCATAATTGCAAATCGGAATATATGTATGTACTATATATATACATAATCATATACAATCATATATCATATATACATACTTGGTGGTTCATCCCACTTAGGAAGTAGCTTACAACTAGTTATAAGCCTAGTTCTAAGTGGATGAATCCCACCGAGGTATTTGGCGATCCTGCGCAACGTCCACGACGCCTTGGACCTGCAGTTGGCCTTGGACCATGCGAAGGGCTGCCTGCCGGGCCATGTGCAAGGCGTCGATGTTTATCCGAGCGTTGGTGAATGGATGTTTATGGATGATTTTTCCCATGGTAATATGGTGATAGTGGGTTTTGACCCCCATATGAGGCTTTCCTAAACTATTGGCACCCCAAGCTCGCTGGATGGTTTATTGATGTTTATTTCATGGAGAATCCTATATAAATTGGATGATTTGGGGGTAATTACCCTATTTCAGAAACATATATACATGGGGGAAACCGTGCAAAAGAGTGAAACTAGATTTTGTGGATATGAAGGTATTGGGAAAACTATTGGAACGTCGATATGTTGATACTCTGACATTCTGAGTATGCAACTCTATTTTCAAACAGTCACCTTCTCGTTATGAACCCTATCAATTGGGTTTGTCTGAACATGTTGGGGAACAAAAACACTACAAAAACATGGTTGAGAAAAAGCAACTCCATGAATCAAAATGGACATATCCAATATCAAAGGTAGCCTCATGTTTGGGTTAGGATGGAGTCTGGGAAGGTTCAGTGACTTGGTTAGGTCGTTTTTGTTGCAGCTCCAGCTGTCGTTTTCCAGTTTCCCTAGGGGTATGCTATGGCGAATCCATGGCATGAAACAGGCGATCTCAGATCAGCCCAGATTCGGCCAGGAAAACTTCAGGACATCTGCAACATGGGCGGAACTGGTTTCAACAACCTGGATGAAGGCTGGTGTCAGATGGTGTCAGATGGCCTGGCTGAAAATATTTGCGAAAAACCACTTGAGTGGCTGATAGTTCACTAAAAATACTGGAGTGGAAACTCTGAGATCTTTGCGGAGTTGCATAATTTCTACTGCCAAACTCTTTGTTTGCGAAAAGATACCTCAGCCCCAATTCATGTTCGACATAGGTAATATAAGATGATAATATATTATGATATTATATAATAATATGTTCTTATATATATATATATACACCCAGGACTTCCTGGTCGTGGTTTAACCATGATTCAGCACAACGTCGTGGCTTTACCAGAATCCATGCTTATATTATGATCTAAGGAATAACTCATCATTTCATGATGCTGGCTGCTATTCCAAAGTTATCTTATGTTCTGAAAGATATCACCTTTAGCTGAATTTAGCACAAATGTGTGGAAGCTGGTGTTTTTTCCATGACAGACCTACGTTTGATGCCCGTCATAGGCCATGGCAAGTTCATGAAGATCTCATCGGGACGTGATGAGTTGCTGGCTATCCTCAACAACAAGGCACTGGAGCTGGGATTTTTTTTGGGTAGCTAGAGGCTCTAGAGGGGTACCCTAATGGGTACCGTTGGGTTCCGTTAGGTAGCATGGTTTTGAGTCACCAAATGATTTAAATGACTATCTGGTTGGTGGTTTGGAACATGACTTTTATTTTGCCATATACAGGAAAGAATCATCCCAAGTGACTAATATTTTTCAGAGGGGTTGAAACCACCAATCAGATTTAAATGACTAATGAAGTTTGAATTTGAAGACGTGGTTACCGACTTACCAAATATGTTTTTCTCGACTTTGTTGAAGAACCAGAGCTTGTAGAATAGATTGGCTTTGGGTGGGCCACGTGAGCTGCAAACCAACTTTGGGATGGCCGGCATGATATCGGGAAAAGTCACCCCGTGGGGAAGGTGTTAGTCATCTTGAAACAATGCTTGACGTAGTGATCCCCAGATGGAAAACACCGAAATTTCCAGCTCCAATGACTCTTGACGTAAGTCACCGACACAGTATAGACAGTATAGGATCCATATCTGGTTGGTGGTTTGGAACATATTTTATTTTCCATTAAAAATATGGGATCATCCTTCCCATTGACTTTCATATTTTTCAGAGAGGTTCAAACCACCAACCAGACAGTATTGTACTTCGGACGTTGGCCTCGTGTTTCTCTCCTCTCGTCGCGGACTCAGCGGAGGGGACGGACCCCTCGGTGATCAAACAATTGCTTGTCATCGACTACACCTTGGAGACGCAACAGCAACTTGGATCGGCCATCGAAATGGGGCCGGGACCCTGCAACTTGGGTGGCCTGAGAGCCGCCTGAAAAAACTAAGGGCGTATAACGTAGTGGAACTGCACCAACAATTGTATTACCATGTATTACCTACGTTTGGTTGGCTTGGTACCAACAGATTTGGGGTTCACATCCCATGAAGATATGATGATGAGACAAATAGATGATTTTTTCAGCAACACACATGCTGATTTTATCTGAAAAATCAGTGATTAAACCAAGGCAAAACGTGGTGAGGGGTCGAAGCATGCAAAGTTTCATAATATGGAAGGGGGAATGATAAAACCCCTGAAATATCCCTATTATTGTTGCTTAAATCCGCATAAGCGGTGGTGTGTTCCTTTTTCTTTAAGGCAATAATTCAGTTGTTCTTGCTCAACCCCATCTTTGATGCTTCAAAGCCCATTCTTGTTGGATAAACCTCCATTGTTGCTGCTGAAAATCACAGGTGTCCATATATTTGCCATAGATGTTCCGAACCCTGAAAGCAGCCCAAGTCACCCAAGGACTAAAATCCCATGCCAAAATTCATTTGTTGATTCTCAAAATTAAAGACTGTTCCTATTGAAATCCACATGTTTCATGGGAAAACCACCATTTTCTGGTTGAACATCGCTTCTGACACCACTTGGAGGAGTGTTTTGGTCCAGGGCTTAACCTCCGAGACGCGTTTGCCGCAGCTCTGCGGACAGCTGCGGGCCTTGTTGACGGCATTGGTGGGACACCTGCCACAGGACCTGGTAGGGCTTGAGAAACCATAGGGTTTCCCATGCTTTTCTCCATGGTTTTCCATAGGTTTTCCAGATCTATGTTAGTGTACCCTATAGTGAATGAAGCTAGGATTGAACTCAAATGCGTTCTGAAACATTTTAGTGCTCTTTAGCTTCATGGGTGGATGATGAACTATGTGAATCCACAATTTTCATGGAGAGGTGAAGTTTGCTCTGAGAAGTCACCAGTTTCTCAGCGTGTTCTGGGTCATTTTCCGTGGCGTCAATTAAAGCACCACGGGGTAGCCCCAATGGCTGGGATTTCATCAAAGAAAATAGCGGATTTGCGCAACCAACATGGTCAAACTGCACAAAGATTTGAATATTTGATTGTCAAGTCAGTGAAGAATGCAGGGGCACAGTTAGCTTGATCATTTTTGTTCGAACCATCAAGTTTTGGGATGTTTGGGGTACAACAATTTTGACCCTATCTAGGTCAATCTTACATGGATACTTTAATCCTTTAGTCTTTTGGTATTAATGGGAATATCTACTAAACCAGCAAAGAATTTAATTTTTTGCAGGGTATCTAAGATTGGCAATGCTATAAGCCATTTGACTAGAATATGTAGGATGTAGGATATTGGGTTGTCAATATTAGCTTTATCTGGTAGGGGTGACGAATGCACTCGGAACCCAGAACAAAACCATTGGCAAACTCAATAGGGTTTGGTTTACACCTCTGAAATACCCTAGAAATACCTCAATTGTTGGATGAGAGTTGGGTAATAGATGGTAATAGTAAGTGCACCACATGAATGTCTTTAGGAAGAGCCCATAATAGATATTGCATATATTGCCAATCCCCTTGGGGACTAGGAGGCTTTTGATCATTTCTGAATCGCAAGTCTCAGGAGGATGAGTTGCAAGCGTTGCTGGCGGATTGGACCACCTTTTCCGACAGCTGCTCGCAGAAACGCTGGAATTCCCCTGAGGAGAGCGCCTTGCTGCTGAAGGTGCCGCCATGGGGAGGATGCATGGGGGATGGGAATCACCGGAAAAGAACGAGAAATCCGCCCTAGGTCTAGCCGCTAGCCATACGCATTGATGATTTGTTGGTTTTATGATGTTTAATGAGTTTAATGGCAACTTCGCTGAATTTTGCTTCTTCAACTTGGGACCACAAACATCTCTACACTACTCTTGCACAATGGTCCATGCTTGTAGACATAGAGAATTCCTGGACTTTGGAGTTCCAAATGTTCGGGAAGCACCCCTTTCGATGATTCCCCTACCAGATATAACATATCACAATACATCATACGTATATATATATACATATTGAAATGGGTCTATAGCCATAGCAAGTAGCCATTTCATCATATTTCATCATTTGGATGCCTTGGTGTTAGGCTTTTGCCTTCAGTTGCTAGTAGCCTCATTGGATCATCGGCTGAGCCCATCGGCTCCCATCGTGGAGGCCTTGTGCGATCGCACCAGTCGTGTGGTGGGGGAGTTGAGTGACAAGTGCCAGACCATGATGGGCTGGCGCCTAAGTTTCGACCCTCCGGAAGTCAAACATGGCAATGGGAAATCCCCCTATGACTGAAGGTTTGAATGGAAACATAGAGAATCTAGAACTGGAGGACTTTTCATCACCATGTTCGATACATCACCGAAGGGTATGTTCAAACATTTCATTTTCAGTATGTATACTTACGTGACGCAACATATAGTAATAAAATCAATCATATTAAATTTAAAGTTACAAGGAATATTCAATTATCAATATTAATCAATCAATTATTAATCACTATTCATCAAAATTCATCAAATAATATCAATTTACACCGATGATTAGGGTAATCATCCCTAGGCAGATTCCTGGTGCGTTTCGAGGTCCGAAGGCCGCTTTCCTGGGAACCGCCATTGATGCACCCAAGAAGAACATTGATGTCTTTGTGGACGAGGCCTTTTGACGTTGGGGATGTATGACGTTTTGGGGTTTAATGGTGATTTAATGGAATGAGATACTTATATATATATATAATATACATGAACGGGATATTCAAGGGATAAATCTGATAATATATATATATAACCATCCTGAAGTAGATAGTACATGTTTTTTGTTTTTAACATATGTCCATTTTACTGAGTTGTTTTTTATTTTTATATATATATATATATGTATTTTATCTACTCAAGGAAGACTATATATATATATTTAGCATACATACATACACATAGATGCTGCATGGGGCATCGTCTCTTTTTGAGACTGGGAAGATATATTGTTGTTGAACGAATGATTGTTGTGTTCATCCACCTGGTGCAAACCAGATATGAACCGGCCTTGGAGTCATTGCCAAAATGGAAGCTCAAGCACTACTAATGATATCAACATTTATAGGAATGATCTTAAAAAAAAAACATCATTTACAGATCAATTCAGTTTTTGCTTATGTTGATGTACAGTTAGAGGCGATGGGGAATAGCCGCTAGCCAATGTTTATCGCTGCTCGAATTCATGAACAATGCTGCACATTGTCACATTGTGGTTGTGTTCAAGGATAAAGCTGGAGATCATGACATGCCTCAACCAGGATGACGTTGGTTGCCATTGCACATCCCACTCTAGCAGCAATTACATCATGCAGACGATGACATGCTGGATGACTGGATCAAATATGGCCATGGAGATAATAGGTCAATCATCTAGAAATTTGTAATTTCCCGTGGCGAACTCTTAAAACACCGGCACTGGGATTGTTTTCCTGTCAGACCTGGATTCCTTGAAGGTATTCCCATGGACGTGATGTATGACCCTTTGTGGTTCCAAACAACCACTGTATTGCCGCAAGTAATTTTAAAGCTCTGCTGTTGTTTGTGTATAAGGCAATGCTTTGAACATGTAAGATGTAAGTAGGTTGTTGCAAAACCCCATTAGCTACGAACTAAAAGTTGCTGGTGAATTGGTTGGAAACATGCATGACTATGTTTGGTTGCTGGTTCCCAAAATGAGCAGCTTCAAGTCAAAAACCTCCAGGAAAGGATTTATGCAAATTGTTAACTCTGCTTCTTTCGCGAAAGTCAAAAAAAAAGGCCGCGAAAGCGGGCGCGAAAGTAGCTGCGAAAGAGACTTGAGAGACAACAGTCAATAGGGTGATCCCATCCCTACCCATCTCAATGACATCGATTTTCAGAGGGGTTTCATTTCCCTATTGATACAATTCAATGGTGCATCCCTGTCCTGATTCGTATAGCTGGTCCTTGCTGAATTTTGGGAAGTTGACCAAGATGCAGGAGATCCCTTCATCGTACAGCTGGCTTGATCCCATACTTGCCAAAAAAAGGAACACTAGCGAGTTATGGCTACTCTTCTGATTATATATCCTGGTTTCATATATATATATATATCCTGGTGATACATCCATATTATCATTATTATTATTACTACTGTACTATTATTATTATTATTACTATTATTATTACTATTATTATTATTTATATATCCATATATACATATATATATATTATATCCATGATATCTCCATATGAGTTGCTAGATCTCTTGTAGCTTTATGGAACGATGCAATTCAGGTTCTTCGCGGCACCTCGCTGATGGTCAGATGCTCAGTGGATGCGCAGTGGATGCGCAGATTCAAAGTGGGAAAACCATGGGAAAAGCTGGGGAAAAACTAGGAAAACCTGGGAAAATGATGGGAAAAACTAAGAAAATGATGATTTACCCTCTGGTAAACATACAAAAAACTATGGAAAGATCCACCATGTTTAATGGGTAAATCCACTATTTCGACTGGGCAATATTCAATAGCTATCTTAGTTTACCAGAGTTTAATATGTTCAATGGAATTTATGAAATCACACCACAGAATAGTGGATCATAGTGGATGATAAGCATTGATAAACTAGAACGATAACTGATGGAGTTATATTTGATAGGTAATACGAAAACTTGTTTTAGCAGCAGTATCATGGATACGAATGAACTATCCAATTGCCAATATACTAGCATGAAACGTATAATCATTAGTAATTATTAATAACATGTACATGCACATAACGCATTTGCATGGTATTGGCCCCCTCAGTTCTAGATTAGTTTATGACCCCCGCCATTACATATAGATTAATATACTGTAGATATACCATGACTCGTACTTAACAGCCATAGAGGTGTCGCATAGCGTGCCGTTTCTGGCTTTCCGCAGAGGCCGTGAGTTTGATCCTGCAGCGTATGGAACCGGTGCTGCGCGACCTCGCACATTTGCGACCTGGAAAGCTGAAGTGGTGAATGTGGATCTTAGGTCTATATGGGTATGGATCAATACCTATTAATACCATTTTTAGGGGGATGAACATCCATTTACCAGCTATTTTGATGTTCACCAGGGGTACAAGGTTTTGACACACTGCCATATTTCAATGGATTGGTTTAAGGGACAATTTATAGGAAAGCCCCATAGAAAAAATGGGAAAATCTATGGTTTCCGGTTAAGATTTTCCCAACAATACCAATCCATTGAATATTATATAATGGGGATCTAAGATGTTATATACTGATGATATACCATACATTGGATGATATACCATAGATTGTGAATCTTAGGTCCATTTTATATACTGATGTATACCGTACATTGTGAAAATCATGTACTTTGGCATGAATGGGCATCTTAGGTGTATATATATATATAGATGAAATAATAAATAATTGAATGAATAGATAAATGAAATATATATATAAATGATAAAAAATGATAATAAATACATACACCTAGCCTTACCCAGCTACAAATCTTACGTATATGTCGATACCAAGGCCGCCATGGCAAATGATCTCTCCCATCGACAAGCCTATCAAGGCGCCAATGAATTTTAAGTGGAGAGATCCCAAGAAATCCATTGGATATCCATGGGATATCACCAAAATCCATGGGATCAATTGGACTTCTCGGGTTTTTGGAGGTTTTTGGAATAGCCTGGACAAGAAATACGCTTGAAAACCTGGGGTGAAACATGATGAAACGATGTTCCTAATGTTAAGACAGCCCCATGCGTACCTTACACTAGTGGAAAATCCATCAAATTGAAACTCAAAACCATCATTTAGGAGGTTTTCTCAAATAGGGGTTCCCCAAGTTGCCATGGGTTTCAATCGTAAAATTGGCCAATGACTTGGATGAATTGGTTGGGAGCAAGCAAGCAGTTTTACACTCCCTACTGTGGATTGAAAAAAACCTGCACCCGTTGATAAATGGTTTATCCCATTATTTATAGGGTTTCAACCATCCTTTTTGTGGTGCAGGATTTTGCAACCATCCACAGTATCATTCCACAATTTTTCCGTGCCAGGGCGTCTTACAACTCATCGACAAGATGACTGGAGTGCAAGGAGAAGTCTTCCATACGCCAACGATTCTCCTCAGTGGTGCTGTGAGTGGAGAAGAAGAGGTCGACGTGGACGAAGGGTCTGCTGCCATTTTTTGAAAAAAGGTAAGCATAGTAATAGTAACTTTCAAATTCAGATAGAGGAAGGACAAGGATTCCTGACCTTTAGCAGTTGACTTTTCGAAAAATGTTTTTCTATAGTTTTTGGTTGCTATTGACTTGACCATTTGGAAGGAAGCGGATTTCGTGGCTTTGGCAGTGACCCTTTGCTCATCTAACGTGGCTTTGGGAGCATGTCCGAGGAGGGCCTGCCAAATTCAAGATCATCCCCGTCATAGCCATTACAAATTAAGGGGATTTAGACTACACCCATTGAAATAACATGTTATAATGTGTTATATATAATGCTGTAAACCCATAGAAAGACCTTACATACCATTAAGGGGATTTACCCATTTAGATACCATTCTATAATGAAATATGGTACATTAGATATCCGTATGATATATCATGATATCTTGATACCATTGATATATAACATGGGCTTTATCATGATATATCCATATTATGGAAATATGTAAAGCCATATCACCAGTGGCACTTTTCAGGTGCCAGATGGCGTTCTTGGTGTTCTGGTTCGCAGCGCAAAGGACTTCCCGAAACGGTCAAGAAAACATGTCCGAAACCAGACCGAAACGGTGCTGCTGGTCATTTAGACGAGATATGACGAGATTTATGGTTGTTGTTTACAAATGATCTATGATGATTTATGGTAATTTATACAATGTTTATCTTTATTCAGCAACATATGTTCAAACACTAGCCCGCTTGATATTCTGTTTATGCTGATATAGGCTGATCCAATTTACATGGGCATGGCTGAGAGAAGTTGGACACCAGCTGGTAGCTGCTGTGGGATGTTCTTCCATTTCATCTCCCCCAAATACGAGAAAATCATGATCAAAATCATGGAAAAGGATGAACAAAACATAGGTTTTAGCTTTGAATCCTCTTAGTCCCCAAATTTTCAGATGGTTTTAGTTTTAATCCTCAGTCCCCATTGGTGCAGATGCTGAATTTTCCTGGACACCCTGAGCCCGGCCATGACAGGAAGCACCCGATATCCTGTCACACTGCGCCGTGCGCGCTCGAAACTTTGGCGTCTTGCTGTGTACATGTGCCTCGTTCCAGAAAATCCGTGGAAAGAATGTGGCTTTAGATGGATCTACCCTCTGGTTATGTCAAAATAGCTATTGAAAATGACCATAGAAATAGTGGATTTTCCCATTAAAAGTGGTGATTTTCCATAGCTATGTTAGTTTACCAGAGGGTAAGTGACTAAATCTTGGGAACTTGTCGGAAAAAAACATAGGGATAACCAACATGATATGTGACTGCATGCTGGCTTTTTTTGGTCTAATGAGTCTAATTCAGTCGGCTGGTGTTGCCAAGCATGTTCATTGGATGATATGCTTTTATGATCAAAGATGGCGACGGAACATCCATTTTTCAATACATCATTGATGGCTATTTACACGGCATTTTCCTGTGATATACATTTATATTACCTGGTTGGTGGTTTGGAACATTTTTTATTTTCCATATATTGGGAATGTCATCATTCCAACTGACTCATATTTTTCAGAGGGGTTGGTGGCTCAACCACCAACCAGATTACGTTTAAAATTATGTGTTTTTTTGTTTTTGTCGGCTTGCCATGTTTGATTTGTCAAAACAATGTCCTAAGGTTTCGACCCCAAGATCTCTGAGAAATTGGCTGCTGACTTTGCGAACCAATGGGTGGAAGTGAGGCGATTAAGGGCTGCGAATGTGCCATTCCTGAAGAGGCTGTAAGAGGTTTGGTTAGATGAGGCCTAAGTTAACTTAAGCTAAGTTCACTAGCTAAAGCAACTTCATGAATTCTATGGTGTATGTGGTTTATGGAAGATATAACATGATATAACATGATATAACATGATATAACATGATATAACACGATATAACATGATATAACATGATATAACATGATATAACATGATAGAACATGATATAACATGATATAACATGATAGAACCATAGTTACGAAAATGTTACGAAGCTACCAACAGTGACCATCGAGGCTTTACTACTGGCATCATTGTGGGTAAAAAGGAAGTGACGTTCTGCAGCGATACACTGGCCGTTCGGAGTTTGTGATGGCCGGTTGTTCGGAAGGTGACTCACATCACCTATGGTTCAACACATGCCATTGTTGGCCACATGCACACGCAGTGAGGACTGTGGTGAAGATATCCCGGCGCATTGGTAAAATCTGACCGAAATTCATCCCCATTTGATTCCCCATGATGCGTTCATATCCCTGTGTTCATTGATCCAGTCCGCATTCTTGTTGTCTAAACTTCCGTTTTTTTTTAGGTGATGATTGTGCAACAAAAAAGTCTTCAAATCGGTCCTAGATGGTTCTATAGCAACCTCCAAAAAGATGGCGAAAGGTTGGAAAACTGGACACTTTCGCCATCTTCTTCGGGGCTTCCGAAATCTAAAATAAACCTGAATGGTTGTCGGAAAGAACAAAAAAAGAAATCCTTTGGACATGGTATAGAAATCAAATTTCAATCAAAAAAAGAACACATATCTCATGAAATCTCATGAAATCTCATGAAATCTCATGAAATCATGGGTGAAATCTCTTTAAACTGCAGCTTCCACGTTGCAGGTGTAAGGCCGACGGCAGCTTAACGGTGACGGCCTGCGAAAAGCCCGCCTCGCTCGAAGCGGAACAGGCTGCGGCCGAGGCGGAGCATGCCAAGGCCGAAGATCGCCGATCACCATGAATGTATAAATCAACTATACCCTCTGGAAAGTCACCATCTATCCATCTCTAAGTTCGGTAAATCATGGTAAATCAACTATTTCTATGGGCCATGTTCAATAGCCATGTTAAATTATCAGAGGGTAATCCATGGCAAACCTATGGTTGTTTCAATCATTTTGATCTATGGTCTCAACATGGGATATAAGGATATAATATGATATGATGATCTAGAAGTATTGAGATATATTTAAGATGGGATCTGAATGGTATCTTAATTGGATATTGATAATAAGCAACTATAGAGTCAACTATATAATGCTTACCTAATGGAAGTTAAGGATATGAATGATGAATATACATATATATATATATATAGTATGTATAATCCCATCCCCATCATCAATGATGGGAATATAACGGAAATATAATGGGAATCCATTGACAATCTAATTGGAACATAAGGAATCTGATTGGATTAATATATAATCCAAGGGAAATTGTGGGTTTTACTCTATGACTTTAAATATGGGACACATGGATTTAAAATCTATGAGATATACTTCATATGGGATATGAATGGGATCTGAATGGCATATTAGTAGTAAGCGACTATAGAATCAACCCCAGAAAGTCAACTATAGTGGGATACAATGAAAATCATTATAGCTATTAATGAATATATCACCATAGTTGAATTAATAGATATGCTACGAATATCCCCATATTAATAATATATCACCATTAATAATTCATCTATATAGCTATTAATGAATAATCCACTAATAGGGGGGATTAGATATTTCATGATGAATAGATATGAATCCCTTTCCCCCTAAAAAAACACCCCCATGGCACTATGGTTCCAACCATGTGTTTTTTCCTAATGAAACAAGTGTAGATATGTGATGATAAAAAACACCTAATCTCACTAGAGTTATATATGTGATATGGGTGATATAATATTAATAGATATATATATATATATATATAATCTACGGTGTTGTTTTAGTTTAGTGGGACAATATTGTCCCCCTTTCATATTAAACACCCAGAACACCCCCCATAGGCCATCGTAAGTTATGGGGGTGTTTTATACCCGGAGGATGGGATTAGTGGATATTAATGGTCTGTATATCATCCCCATAGTCACAATAGTGAGATATGCGGACATGGTCAACTATATCAATGGGCTATATAGAATCCCATTGTCGACATATACATATATTATATGTAATTATTTATTGTTGATAATTATATATAATTATATGTGTATACACACAATAATGGAGATGGGGATATAATCAACTATATAGTGTTTTCTTCTTTCCAATGGAATATAACGAACGATCTTATCAGCAATATAGCATTTTAGTGGATACGAATGAGGTTTCCAATGACTTGTAACTAACCAACTATGCGGGTGAACCAACAGTAACAATTACATATCTCGAAAGAGAATCATGAGCTTGAAGGACGTTGTGTTGGTATATATATATACATATAATTATATATATATATATATACATAATTATATATATATATACAAATGTATTTATATACATACATACCGTACCTATATATATATATATATGTGTACAGTAGATTGTAAATGTATAGGTAGATGCTTAGCTATGTGTGATCCTATGTGACACACTTAGGTTCACCTTCAAGGGCTGGTACCGGGTATTCTGATCTCAGGCTGCACAGGCAGAAGTGAAGATGAATCTTACAGATGATCTGAAGTGCTCCTGGTATCTTATCCAAAGTTAGCTGCAGTTTTTTGTGGATTGAGCTTTTGATTTTTGATTTTTAAATTGGGGTGATTGTCTTGATTTTTGATTTTCACTTTGGCTGGTCCAGAATAGAATAGGAGGTCTATTTGGAATAGTTTTTGATATATGTGGAACATGGTCCAGTAAAGCCACGATTCAAAGATTTTGCATGGAAGCCAGGTGAGACAAAAGTGGCATGATAAAGCACTGCATGGTTATTTGCGGTTCAGAAAGTCACAATGTTCAATTAAAAACTGGAACATCACACATGGAAATTTGAGATTGCTAAAGTGCAAATTTCTCTATAAATGGAGGTTTTAGATGGGTTTAGTGGGAAAATCATCTACAAATGCCGGATTTTCGGCAATTTATAAATTACTGGAAAATTCTCTGTCGTGAATCCCCATTGAGAGTTTCACCCCAGGCCATGGTGCCTATAGCTAAGAAAATCAACGAACTAAATGGGAGATTTTCCAAGAAACCATGTTTTATTACCAGAGGATAATTACTAATAAACATTGTTAGTTGGTTAATTAGTCATGGTTAGTATATATATATATAATTACTACATGGTTAATCCATATTCATCCCATGACCAATTACTATTAATTCCTATTACTGTAATGGATATTAACCACTACTAATCACCGCCAAACACCACTAAAGACCACTATCTCCCACCCACATTGAAGCCATGTTTCACCCCCAGATTGCCTTCTTCTTTCCTAGTCGTTGGTTCGCTCATTTTGCACCCGGCTGTTTCCCGAGGTGTGTACGTCCAGATGAGATGAACAGGTGGGGAGTCGTCACGGTGATGTAAAATGGGGGATCCCCAGTCGTCACCCTGAGTTTCAATACTAAAAACGGTATAGTGACTTGGACGAAACCTCCATGTTATCATTGGTTTCATCACATTTCAAACTTACCTGGAAAAAAACCTCATGAATATCTATGAAATCTATGTGCCTACTTCAAGTTCGTGTATCTAAAGCTCGCAGCAAAATCGACCCAGCCCTAAAAACGCATCGTTTGAAGCCCGGCCTCGGCCTCGCGGCTTCGCGGCCTCGCGGCCTCGGCAGAACTTCCGTGGGCTCCAAAAGTTTGAACCTGGCTCTGCTGCGACCCAAGTTGCCCTCTGAGATCTATACACCCCAGGTGGGCTCGCATGGGTGACTCCTTGTGAGCAAGGCGGATGTTTGAATGGGGTCAGAATATAGTCATAGTCCATGAGAATCCCAGAAAAAGATAGGTTGAACATGGTGAAACCATGTTAAAACACTGTTTTTTGTCGACAATGGCTTGTCAAAGACTATTTGGGGTTGCTTTGGGAGTATGAGCAGGGAACTTTCGTTCAGATTTGTGGACTGAAAGAAAAGCACAACATCTGGTTGGCTGACATGGCTATGGATCAATACCTATACATACCATTTTTAGGGGGATGAACATCCATTTACCAGCTATTTTGGGGTTCACTAGGTACCAGGGTTTTGACCCATCCCCACATGTTGATTGAATCCCTGTTGACCTGTTCACCTTCGGTACAGGCCGTGGCCCTGCCGTACGGCACCATGCAGACGCTTCCTCCTGCAACGGCTGGTTGTACTTGGGGGCGCAGTTCCACTAATGGATGTGGGATGATGTGGGCCATTTCATTTACATCCTAGTTTTTTTGGGGTGATAAATTTCGACTTGTGAAGCTTATCACAGGTTATGCCCACTATAGAACTAGCCCCTGGCCCCCCCAAGTACGGTTTGTTTGAAAACAGGACCGATTCAGTGGGTCCCTAAATCGGTACCCCATGCCTTGGCGCCACAAGGAAGTCCTTGACGGATGACGCCAACAAGGAGGTCTTACCCATGCTGCAGAAGGTCTTGAATCGATTGCAGCCGCAGACCTCCAATGAGGATGTCACACCCTCAGTGAACCCTCCGGAGATTTTGCTTATCATGGATGGATTATAGCCCGGGCAGTGAGATTCTTGGTGTTTTTTGTGGTTACGGCTTCGGTGGATTTACCACAGAAGCCGCTAAAACATGCTAAAACTTCAACCTTTCAGGCAAGGGATCAACAAAACATGAAGTGTTTGTTGCTCTCTTTGGGAGGAATGATTCACCTCGATCGGCAAGTTTGGCCAGCAACAAAGGATCAACGTTGGGATGATGATCTCAGTTTAACTGACTTCAATATGTCTGATCTCAACTGATCTCAACTGACTACTAAGGTTTTGTATGAAAATGGATGAAAAATATTGAAAAATAGGGTACAGCGTAGCCCAGAATTTCATGGTTGATACTGTGTTTCCCTATTTTCATAGCAATTTCTTTTCATCAATCCCTAGTTTCAGAGCCCAAACAGATGAAAACTAGGCTACTGTACCTTAAAGATGGCTTGCTGCAAGCATCGTAGCTCCTTAAGGCGCAGGTGATTTTCGAGGAGGCCCAACAGATCATCGAATCCATGCGTTTCCCCCAGCAACTGCGCGACGCCATGCGGAAAGCCATGGCTGAAGTGGCCACGGATGGGGAGGAGCGGCTGACCAAGCTGTGACCCGGTGCAGTGGTGACAACATGTGACAACTGAGTTTCCGGTTGTGAAATGTTGTGAATATGAGGCTATTTAATTGTGGAGAAGAATGGGATGTTTTAAGCATATTTTTGACCATCAATGTCCATCAAACATAATTGCAATGAATCGAATTTCATGGTGTGTTTTGACCATCAAGACTAGTGATCTAATTGAGAAATAATGGTTGGTTGATGATCATCGGAGCCATACGGTTATGCTACCTGGTTTGCGGATAGCACCGTACCCATAGTTTAAGCCCATGCAGATCAGCACTGTTTGTCTCCCAATAGATGTGATCTTAAAATTTATAGAATTGTGTATATATATATATACATATACATATGTATAGATTATAGATTATATATAATTATATAATATATATATATACGCATACCAATATGATATATTATATAAGCCTATAATACCCACTATATATATATGCATATATGCGAAAAAATAACATCTTTGATTCATGTCATCTCCCTACCATGATCTTTTCTCGGCCTAGGTTCCATGAAAGGGACGCCTGGGCAGCTGTGAAGGGCGTGTGGTCCTCCCTTTTTGCCCTACGGCCCTGGGTGAGTTTGGCAAAGGCTTCACTGGTCTGCAAAGGGAAAAACTTGGAGCATGGGACCCCGTGAAGTTTGGTGCTTACAGAAACTACATCTACAGAATCTACCATGTTTGAAAAAATGTTGAAGTTAAATAGCTACTGATCTTTTCGAAGAAATCGAGTCGTTTCACATAAATCGAGTGTTTCTCATTGGAGCAAATCTCTCGGAAATCTTCATGAATTCCAGGCTGGTCGAAGCTTCCACGATTTGAACATGGCGGTGCTGGTTCAGGCCCTGGCGCTTTGGCCACGGTTTGGCCTGTTTTGGGTCAACCACTTGGATCCACTTGGGTCAACCACCGGGCAGCTGCAGGTGCAGTCAACATATTAATTCATATCTCTACTTTGGTTAATTACGCCCTGAGTTTTTTTGACATATTTTGGCCATATCTTCAGTCTTGTTGATTTTTCCTCCCAAGCTGGCTGGAAGGATGCCATCGGATGGGGCCTCAATCACTGGAATTCCCCATGTCCCATGGACTTTGGAGGAACTCGTTGAGGCGAAGTATGCCTTTGTTCTCCACACCATCAACCCATTCACCAAGGACGATGATGCTGGAGCTCTAGATGTTGCGTGTTATGTTACTAAAAAGTATGGAAATTTATAGACTTTGGAAAGATCCTAAACATATATCGTCTTATATTGTTACGTTGTACTTACAATCTATACTAAGCAAGTATGGAATTCACATAAACTTTGTAAAGATCCAAAAGCCAGATGTTGGTCATAATTTTGATATTTTGTTTGTTCTAGACATTGTTCACCATGTTGTGTTTTTGATAAGCTAGTGCTTTGACCGGATTTTGACCGGGCGAACCGGCCAGGACAAGGAAGAACTCTATGGAGAACTGGTGGCCGGAAGAGGAGAGACTCTGGCTCCTTGGAGACGAGAAATCGAGATGTCGCGAAGAGAAATCGAGGTATTTTGAGTTAACGTGAGTTAACCAATAACTCAATATATATATATATATGTGTATATATAATTTAATATCATTAGTTATGAACTAATCTCATTAGTTATGAGCTAATATCATTAGTTATGAACTAATATTAATATCATTAGTTATGAACTAATATCATTAGGTATACCATGGTATACCACCATATTGGTTACCCAATATTATTCACAATCATTGATATTAATTTATAATAATGATGGTTGTATGACCAATAATCACATTGATATTTGCTCATATTTGAACAACCAATAATCAATAAGAATGACAGTTAACCCGTGAACTGGTATGTGTATCAATTGTATCAACTGTATCAACCATTTTGGAAATAATTGCCCAATATTGACCCATACTCACATGTAAGGAGGCTGTGATTTTCTTGTTTCGCTTTGGATGCCTAGAATTTTTCGCTTTTGGCGTTCCTCCATTCATCTGGGTCAAAACTAAGCCTGTGACCATCATGTGACTACCAAAGGTCAAAATCGCTGTAAGGAGAATGATGAATGATCCCCATGAGCCGCAAATTACGCAGATTCTTGGAGATATCAAATGAGATATCCATAGCTCATCATAGCTCGATTTTTTTGTGCAGATGGGTGTCCAGCGACGACTTATATGTGTCAGCTGGGAATTGGAAGGAACAGACGGAAAGACACATCTAATTTACATATATGTATAATATAATGTATATATGATATATAATGTGTATATATAATATGATATATATATACCTGAATATGAAATATGCATATACAATCATATACATATGTCTGTACATTATGGTGTTTATACATATATACAAAACTGATCAAACATATACATGTAGTGACCCTGAAAAGATAGAAACGATGAAATTTACCACGTTTTAGGATTGGGTGTTGCAGTGTCAACTCTGGATTCATAAGCCCCAAACAGCTGTGAATTATTGGGGGGTACATCTGGAATTAAGTATCAGATTATCACTATTTGAACTATGGTTCTCCACGGTTTAATTATGGGAATATGTTTAAACATGCCATATTCTATCTACTTCAGGATGACGAATGATATATACTGACATGTGTTTACTGATGTTTACTGTATCGCTGGCGGTGACTGTCCGCCCGAAATCCACGGAATTCCATGCGCGACTGCAATTTTCTGTGTTGTTTCAGGGCGTTTTGCTCAAAGTTCCAGTGTACATATTGATATTACCCGCGTCTCATTGCATTTTTGCGCTTAAGACGGTGCAAAAAATCACCTTCTGAAATATGTCCTTAAACATATTCTCAATCATTTGCAGTGTTTCGAGCCATTTACGAAAACCTCAACAACATGTAAAACCTTTACAAAAAAAGAAAATGAACCAACCCTAAAAAACCCCTAAAGCAACCTTAAATGAACCACTGATAACCCTAAATAAACCCTAACACGACTCTAAATAGCACCAAACACTACCTAACCCTGAATAAATCCTAAACCGACCTTTTCGAAAATCTGAACCAAGCCTCAGTACCCTCTGGTAATTTAACATAGCTATTGAACATGGTCCATAGAAATAGTTGATTTTCCCATGAAAAATTGTGATTTTCCATAGTTTTTGGTATGTTTACCAGAGGGTAAACCCATCGTTTCAAGCCTCCTGAGCCCAACCTGTCAGCCGGCACTGCCTGCCGGCACTGCCGTGACCTTGGAGGTTGGCAACTTTCCGGGGCGCGCCTTGAGCTTCGCCATGCGCAAGGGTGGCGAACCAAGGGTGATCTCCTTCCCCAGCAAGAGCGTACGCCCTGGGGAGGGTTGACCATTGGGGAAAGCCTGAAAAATGGAGGGTTGACCAACCATCAAGCAGCAAAATGAGGGGTTAATCTATGGCTTTAAGCCTGAAATTCAGGGGTTGACCTTGAACATGGATGATCGATCGATTGATCAATAGAAATGATAAGTTGAGCAATGAAAATGGCAGATGTCATCGGGATTCTATGGGGAATATCACCTGTATAACCCTGTATATCACCAGGTGTATGTTTTTTTCATGGAAATACTGTGAAATACTATATATAGCTGGGAATACATAAAATATCACAAAGATTACATAGGTGATTTAGTATGGACTCAGGAACTAGAAGTTATCATTATATAGCTCTTTTAATCACCAGATAACTGGAAGAATCATGAATATATAGCCAACAATATCGGATATTTAACCAACCATATGATGTTGTTCAACCTTTGCCCTTAATGTTAAGTATCACCAAAAAGCTGGAAAATGTTCGATCCATTCATTTTGGGGGGCAATTATTTGCATAATCTTAGAGGGAGAGATGAACTGGGAAAATCATGAGGAAACTTATTGCCTCTAGAGCTTAGTTGAAAGGGTTTGGTCCAAAAAGTGGCAACAACCGGAAGAATTGACCAACTTGTTTTGCATTTTTGCCCCGTTGTTCGTTGGGAAGCGATGGTTTTTTATTTGAGAAGCACCATGAAGCAGGCGGTTCTTGCTAGTCTTCATGGCTTGATAGGTGGCTCTGCATACTCAGCACTGCCTCATCTTCCGCTCCGATAGCGCCTCAAAAGCAAAAAGAAATCTGTCTCAGCCGTGTTTTCCACAGGGTCGGCCGGGAATTATTTGAATGGATAAGCAGACCTAGGATGACCTAGGTGTCAAGTGGCAAGGGAAAGGCTAGCGCGCATGGGCCACATGCAATCCCCCTCCAACCTCATCAATTTATGCCAGAAAGCCCTTAGATTTTCTGGGGGGTACTGCACCCATTGCTTTCAACCCCAGTTCATCAGATTTCTATTGGCGAGATGAGCATCCATACAATGTGGTGCCCAGTTGAAGCTGTGGTTTATAAACCCCATGAAAATTCGTTGCATCGATACTAAGCCAACAGTGAAATATGTGTTCTATTCACCAACTGAAGCTGAAAGAAGTGGTGAAGTGGTGCACCAGTGTAATGGTGATATTCCATGATATATCAATATGGCTACCCTCTGGTAATTTAACATAGCTATTGAAAATGACCATTTATAGTGCATTTTCCCATGAAAAATGGTGATTTTCCATAGTTATGTTAAATTACCAGAGGGTATGGATCAATATCTACAATTTTAGGGGATGAACATCCGGAAATCGCTGAGGCAACGGTGAAGACCTGGAGGGCTTTGCTGGCGCTGGGCTTTTCGAATCAGTTTGTGCAGAGGAGGAGCGTTGAACGTCCTCCCGTTGTTCGGATGGGATGGGCGCCCTGGGAACCTTGGTAATCTTCATGACGAATGAACATGAGGGGTGGAATAAACAAGGGGAATGAACAAGCTTCGCTATTGGAAAATCAAAGACCATGTGAATTGAATTTCAGGTTCCCTATTTACGGTTCCCTATTGAATTTAAGGTTCCCTATGTTCTGGTCGTTCCTCACAAGATCTTTCCACAGGCGAAAGAAATCTGATTGAGCCTCAGATAAATGACACTGCTGTCAGGACAAGGAAGGTTTCCAAAGATTGCATCGCTCCTCGTTTGAACTTCTGACAGCTGGCAAGACCTGATGTGAAGTTAGATAGTGAACGCTGTGGGTTTTTTTTGATCTATTCACATCACGCCGTAGCAATCTAAGAGAGCATGACATCAACCATCAGTTTTTTATCTTATACCATCTATGCATCTACATGGTCGCCCTAATGCAGATCTGATCCAAAAAGGTTGTGCCCCATCCCTCTATACACTGCAGCAAAAAAGAACCAAACAATAGTTCATCACTGGTAACAGATTTTTAAAAAAACTGGTATAAAATTGGTTTCCGGTTCAACATGTCCCACCAATCTGATGGAAAACTGAGGATTAAATGTCATCACTGACCGAGATTATCGAATGCAGCTCCTCAAAAGGATCGCGGAGGCCTGTAACTGGTTGCCATAGCCTGGGGAAGGGTAAGAAAACCATGAAATTTTGGGGAAAATATGGAAAAATCCTGCTGTTGTATGGGGAACACCATAAATCCTGGGAAAAATACATTCAACAAATATGGAAAAATATGGAAACCGATATAGGAAAGAGATACCCATCAATTTTTGCAATGTTGTAGGAAACATGGTGGGAAAATGATGATAGACCATGATAGACCACGAAATCTGGAGGTATGGTATTCTTGGGGAAAGCGCCGGGTTTTTGTTGAGACGGACAGCACAGGTCGGCTGGGCCACCGAAAAGGCTTTTGATGGAGCACCTCAAGCGCCTCCGTTGTCATGGCCGCCATCCCCCAGGGAAAAAGTCTCCATGGTTTCTGGGGGTTGGGTATGGATGGGATGAGCCAAAACTATGCCAAATTTATAGGGATAGGTGAAGCAACAAGTCTTGGGGCTTAAGTCATCTACTGAGAATTCATTGATCTATTCGTTTGAACCACAAATTGGGTATACCCTGTATACCACCGTATACCCAAAACTAGTGGTTGAACCGGCCGCCCTCAGCACATGAAGCACCTGGTTTTGCTCCGGAAATGTGGAATCTCCGGATGATAGGACGGGGAGGCAGTTAGGCAGTTAGCCTCCACCAGGAATGCAACAGTTTGTCTTACAGGATCTGATGATAGGGATGTTTGGAAAATGTTGGAAACGGGTCTTATTTTTTGGGAGCCCCAACCCCAAAGAGCAAATCCAGCCGGTCAGATTTTTTGTATTTGCTGAGACCTGAGGACATTGAGGGATGTGTGGACGTGACGGAGAGGATTTTCATTGTCCAAAGCCGTCCACAAGTTTAAAATCACAACAATGATCGATTGTTCCTAACAAAAATATCTTGAGATCAATACAGACACTATTGTGTAAAGGTTCTCATATTAAAATAACCATTATATCTTTGAGATTGAAAGAACTATGTTATCAAACAATCAAGTTGGAATGATTCCCATCTGAGAAATTGATGTTGCCAACAAACTTATTACACATAATTATTAATTATTGCATATTTTATATTCTCAAAAAATAGCAAATAATTATCATAATTATCTTGCTTAATTATTGTTGTTATATCATAATATATTACGTATGAACTATTAGTTCCTAAGTTTTTATTAAATGCGTGCCGCTACAGGGGTGCTGGTGCCGTTGCAAGGTGCGGCTGTTAGAGTGCTGTTTCCGCTTTGGTTGTTGTCAGAGTGTTGTTTGCCTTTTGGAGCCTGATTGTTGGTGCCGCTATCAAGGTGTTATGTGCTCTTTGGAATTTGGGTGATGGTACTGTAGGGTGCTGCTGATGCAGGGTGCTGCTATCAGAGTGATGTGTGTGCTTTGGAGTTTGACTCCTGGTGCCACTGCAGCAGGGCGCCGCTGGGGATTTAATTACTGGTGCCGCTACAGGCAGCCACTGCAGGGTGTTGCTTTTAGGGTGCCGGTATCAAGATCTTTGGAATTTGGATACTGATATTACAGCATATTCTTTGAGATTAGAGACCCCCTACCCCTTTAAATATAGGGAGAGGAGGGGGAAGGCAATGAATTGTTCATACATTTCTACCCCCCCCTCTGAAACGGATATTAAGAAATTACCTAAAGAGGTAGGGGGTGTTCCTTATTTATTTTCAATATTTGGCCTTAAAATTTTGTTTAATAAAAGGTGGGAAAGGAATTTTATTTATTGATTTTTCAAATCCATTGATTTTTAATATTTCTATAATTTTATTGGGAAATTTTACGAAATAATAGAATATTTTTGAGATTCTTCCCCTTGAAATTTAAGTTTGCTAAATTATGGGAGGTTATCTATTTCTATGGATTAATAATTTTTAAATTTGGGACGGGGTGCGAAATTTGGGAGGGAGGAATTAAAATATGGTGGGGGGGGACATAAATGAAGAATTATAAATATATATATATTTGGGATAAATAATAATTTTATATAAATTTAATTTAAAAAATATAAATATATTAAATATAATAATATATAATAAATTATTATGAATTTTTATATATTTTTAGGATATTTTTAAAAAAAAATATTTTAAAATTATATAATGAGGAAAAAAATATATATTTGAAATTGAATTTTAATTTGAAAATAATTAAATTATATTAATTTAATATATATTTATTTATTATATATAATTTATATATATATATTTGAAATTTAGATTTAATATATTATTTTAAATATATATTGCATTTAATATTTGAAATATATATATATATTAATAATTATGTTATTATTATTATATATTAATGGAATTATTTGGAATTTATATAATTTTATAAAAAATATTTAAAATTTTCTTGAATATATTTTTGTTTTTAATATTTGAAATATATAATTATATTGGTATATGGCTATCTCTCCCGATTTATATAATTTATTTTTATATTTTGGGAATCTTTGGAATGGATATATATTGACATTCTCCGTATTTTGGATATTATTGGAATATATTGGAAAAATTTAGAATTATCTGGTATTTATATTCGTAATACCTGAATATAATTCCACTGATATATAATTATTCCCATCTATTTTATATTATTTATTTCCATGCTTTGGATATATTACTATTCTTCTTATTAATAAATATTATTGGAATTATTTGGAATCTATATAACCCTATACGAATCGTCCTGGATTATTTTCCAATACCTGAAATATATAATTATATTGATATATAATTATATTTCCTTTTTATATAATATATTAATTATTGATGAAAATTACAAACAAATTCAGAACAAAATAGAAATTTTAATCTTCAAATATTTCTTATTATTTCTAATAATTTTATATCTTTATTTCGGAAATTAAAAACAATAAATTTCAAAAAATTATTAAAATATCGTGAAAATATATATAATTATTATATTTTAAAAATCTGAAATTTCGTAAAATTATAATTTTGATAAAATAAATAATTAAAAAATATTTTGAATTTATTGATTTTGTGGTCAGATATAGAAAAATAAATAAAATAATTAATCGAAAAATATTATTAATTTTTAAACATAAAATAATTTAATTTTCCCATTATGTTTATATAATTAATATTTATAATATTTTATAAAAATTATCTAATTTTCCATATATTGGCTCAAGCTTGCATCTGGACTCTCAAACGCTCATCGGGGGTCCGCCTCTTTCGGTTGCAGTGACGGGGCGCGGGCAGGCGGTGTCGCGGGCCCCACGTCTCAGGACCTCTGGTGTGCTCCCTCCGCCTGCTCGGGCCCCCTCTGGTGTGCTCCCTCCGCCTACTCGGGCCCCCCCACTGTAGCCTGCCATGGCTCCGTCCCCTGGCACACCTCTGGGTGGCGAACGCCCTCGGCAACGCAGCCACTCACCTCGCGGGGGGGCGGC
>Ga0126342_10003691_pt1 | contig 25539 bp, 20 predicted proteins | sample Cyp1metagenome_FD_92528 | JGI IMG/M metagenome (GOLD analysis project Ga0126342, IMG submission 92528) | Coral microbial communities from Lord Howe Island, Old Settlement Bay, Australia - Cyphastrea 1 metagenome | ecosystem: Host-associated > Invertebrates > Cnidaria > Coral ... | reverse complement strand
TACATACCATACATACCATACATACCATACATACCATACATACCATACATACCATACATACCATACATAACATACATAACATACATAACATACATAACATACATAACATACATAACATACATACCAAACATACATACCATACATACCATACATACATGCATGCATGCATGCATGCATACATACATATATATATACACATATACATACATACATACATACATACATACATACATACATACATACATTACATACGTGGTCAGCGCGCCCCCGAGAACCTACATATACGCAATGAAAGGGGGGGCAGCTGGAATATGTCAGAGCATACCATGCAGACTTACAGTAAATACACTGGAAACCACACGTGTATCATACTGTATCATACTATAGAGACTCGTGCATCAATGCAACTTGTTTCAATACATCATGGTCTAAGTTCCACATCAAAAAAGTGGGTTTGAAAAGCTGAATCTATCGATGTCACTTACATTAATGCAGTAGCATTATTTAGGACTGGCCAGCAAATCACAAAAGCAAAAACATGTAGAGAAAAGAGGAAAACACAAGCAAATCTTTGAGAAGACCAGAAAAAAGAAAAAGCAAAAAAGGCAACACCATATCCTGAGACTTTCTAAGGAGGGCCTCACACGGAGGAAACCAAATCAAGAATTGAAAACACACAAAAATAAAAGCAAAACCATCAATGTTCTGATACCGCCGCCGGCTTGCCCATCCCGAATCCCCAACATCTGGAAAATTAGTTTTAATATTTTTCTCCGGTGTTTTCTTAGATTCTTGGTTCTTTGTTTCCACTCCCTCCCTTACCAAACACAGCTCTCTCTCCAAAGCATCTGAACAAAGTATCTTAGTCTGCTTTCGTTCAGTCCCGGCTTATCGGTTGCAGCTGTAGAAAGGCACTCACCTGCCATGTCAGCTCTGTGCCAGGCATTTTCTTTTTCACCAACAATCATGGAGCCGTACTCCGCCCAAATCCCTGGTTTTTTGGTACTTGAACTCATGTTTTTGAGGAGCCTGTGCCACTGTGCATTGGCCAATGACAGACATCTTCTCGAAAAAAACTGTCATTTTGCATGATCCCCTGCGCAAAGGACGCCCGGCTAAAAACACAACAGTCTCCTGTGAGTATCCGGCAAACTTGGGTGTAGTGATACTGAACACTGAGAAACATCAACTTCGAGTTGCTACAGACAAACAGAAGTCTTCGATATGAAAGACCATCTGTTTTGACGCAAAAGGATGTCAGAAACACCTCAGTTGCTTTGATGTACTGTATTTGATGTATTTGATGTATTTGATGTATCCGTGAAACCTGACTTGCGCACATTCCTTCCTGGACGTTCACGCTATTTCCATCGTCGTCCATGGTGTTTTGTCATCGGCGGTTGTGGGGTAGACCACGACTTAAACCCGGCATAGCGGCGCTGTGCGATGTGTTGGCCCCGGACTTGAAGGCCAACCAGATTGGAATTCTAAATGTCAGTTTCGATATTTTCGATAGTCTTTGCCTTTGCTGTGTTCGGACGCTGTTGAAATCAAGACCAGCGGCTTTGGTTTCGGATTGCGCACAGAGATTTTCAAAGAGGCCCTTGACCCTTGTAACCTTCATCGAGCAGCACCGCAAATAGTGCTACGATCACATCCTTCCTTTTCCCTTCAAAGAAGCAGACAGGCTTTGGGTCCTGCCAACCGCGAGCCAGTGAATTGACGAATCGGGGTTATTATTTCAACCGTGCGCGCGTTTGAGAAAACGGCGAATTTTTTGGGGCATGTTTGTTGTTCAAGACAATTTCCCAGTATTCTTGGCTGATGACAATACCCATTATATTATATATAGAGGTATGTTTGGCCTGCATTCCAGCCAAACACGATAAACATAGATTTTCAATGGGGCTGGAGCAATATCATCAAGCATGCATAATACGCGGTTTTCTTTGTTTTCACTGCAAGTCCGTGGGCTCAGGCAAATTCTATTGAATTATTGTCTTTACGCAGCCATTGGTGTGTGAAGCATCATTGTAAAACCCTTTTCTACAAAAAGGTTTAAGATCCTGAACTTCCCAAAGTGGTCATCTAGTTTCATAAGGATTGCAGTTCCAGTGAAGAAGCGTTTCATTTCCCCAAAAAATAGTCGCTTGCTAATGATAATAGGCCCGGCCGCAAGACTATTTTTCCCCAACAGCATAAGGTTTCCGGAGAAGGTTCCGGAGAAGGTTCCGGAGAAGGTTCCGGAGAAGGTTCCGGAGAAGGTCGGTTCATTGATTTATTGATTCGGTGATTCACTGATTCATTGATTCATTGGTTGGTTGGTTCATTGACTCACTGATTCATTGATTCCTTGACTCATTGGTTCATTGAATCATTAATGCGTTAATTCATTGTTTCATTGATTCACTGATTCGTCTATTCATTGAATCATGGTTTCCTTGATTCCTTGGGTCATTGATTCAATGCTTCCTTGCTTCGGTGATTCGCAGATTCCATGATTCATTGATTGATTGGTTCATCGTCTGATTCATTGATTCATTGCTTCGTTCCTTCATCAGTTTACTGATTCATCAATTCAGCAGCTCATTGATTCATCGATTCATTGGTTCCTTGATTCTTTCATTCAGTTGTGCATGGTTTCTTTCATGTCCTTTTATTGGCATCTCAACCACCAGTTGCTCATTCGTTGATGCACCTGACAACTTCAAGATGTCGTCGCTTCTGCATCTCACAAACTTTCCTATAGGCCATCTTCTTCCTATAGTAGTCTTATTCTGTTTGAAACTTCCGCCTCGGCGCGGTCCGGGCACTACTGGTATGCAAACAAACTCTAAGCATGCACAAAATACACGAAAAACTACATGAACAAACAAATAAATCAACAAATAATGGCCGAATATATATATATATATATGTATATACATATATATATATATACACGTCGCACGTTGCAAGTGGTCCGTAGCATGTTTCCAACCCATAGAAATTTGTATACAAGAAAAACATATACATACACATATCCTGGTTGGTGGTTTGGATCAATTTTTATTTTTTCATATATTGGGAATAATAATCCCAACAGACTTTCATATTTTTCAGAGGGATTGAAACCACCAATCAGTATCTATGTGGGATATCCCACGTTGCAGCCCTGAGGCATCCCCGGCCGTCGCCTTGAAGCACGTAAACGCACCTCCAGCACTCCGCGCAGGTGGGAGTAAGGGAAAACTCCAGCATTTTGTTGTAAGGCTTAGGCATTTTGCGGTTTCCCAGAGAATAATGGATAGCGAAGAAACAACGACCGGACAATACCACATTTGTTTTGTTTAACAATTTTTGAACAAGTATAAGTGCTTGGCTAAAACATTTGTCTTGCGGGAATTGTTGTTTTTAAACTGCACAAATTGGGATTTTACTGCTTGGATTGTATCACGAACTGTAACTCGTTAGTATGTGAGGTTGATTTACCCACTTATGGAACAAATATGGAAAATACCCAGTTGAACAAATATGGAAAATTGTAACTCGTTAATGGAAAAATATGAACAAATACCATCAAATACCCAGTTGAGGGACTTACCCACCATGGTTACGTTCTGCTCATGGATTTGTTGCGTCGATGCGAAAATCAAATAACATCCCAGTGCTTTGTTCCCCCCCCACACACATTGGAATTTAAAGCGAATTTTCCCTCTGGTAAACTAACATAGCTATTGAAAATGGCCATTTATAGTGAGTTTTCCCATCAAAAATGGTGATTTTCCATAGCTACGTTAAATTACCAGAGAGTATATACGCATGTATATTTACCCCCATAATCAAATGCAAACCATATTGGCTAAAATTGTTGGATCCATTACATTCCAAATGTATTTTTTTAAATTACGGCGAATGTCTGAAATCAAAATGGGAGATGTCCATTTTTTCAGAAAGACGTTCAAAATTGGTGGTAGTTCACATCCCGACCAGTCGGTTTCTCTGGCAAGATTTTTGGGACGTGATTTCTCAAAGGGCAAGGGTTTCGACCCACCAAGTAGGATGAACACTTGATGGAAAGAGAAACTAGACAATAAACAGCTAAGTCAGGATATAAACTATGAATTAACATATGACAGATTAAGTGAACAATTCAGGAAACAAGTCAGGATATATATAATATGAATATAATCTTTAATCTGAATGAATTTCTGCCGTGTGAGGTCACTGGAACTAGTGGGATTCATCCCCTTTTTATGGCCGGATTTTTCAGCCGCATTTTATGAGTGAATTGTTCAGCGAGAATTGTGGGTAGAACGTCTGAAAAAGGTATGAAAATGGTTAATCTGAAGAATCTTGATTTTTTTTTGTCTCAATATGCTTCAATTCTTGGCTACCCCCTTAACATTAGGGTTTCGTGGCCTCACATTGCTATGACCAGATTCTTGCATACCCTCCGGTACTCAAACGTGGCGGCGGAAAATCCTGCAATTATAGATGATTTTCGCACTCAAACCTCCAATGATAATCGTTGATAGGGGGATTTTCGATTGAAAAAACTTGATGACACCGGAGTGTAAATCTTTGTTTAAAACACGAAGGGTCAGAAACAGAAAAACCTTTGGGTTGAGAAAAAGGCACCACCAATCCCATGGTTTTATCATAAAATTCCACATCAAGACGGCATAAGACGGCTATAAAGTGGGGGTCCCCATCTTCCATACCCAGAAGTACGTATAACTTGTTGGTTATATCCTACGATATCTCCGTATAATCCACTTAAATCACAATCAAATTCCATAAGAAAACACCTTAAAGACCCTACATCTTTAACCAGATCAGTGGGCCAGAGGTTTGACCGACGCCCTGCAGAGTGGACGTCTGGGACGCGTGGATGGTGGGGGGACTCGCTTTTGGTGGATGGGCCAAACTTTCAAGGGATAGATTCAGATGAACTGGCACACTTAATATAGTAATGTGGTTAAAACAATGCCATAAACCACCCATTTGGGAATGGTTTATAGCACCCATTAAAATGGTGATTTTGTTGATGGTTTATGGCACTGTTTTACATTACTGACCAAAAATGGTGTAGACCGGTATACCCCAAAATAGCAATCTCAATGAGGACAATCATGATAATCCATTGTTTTTTTGAAGGTACCCTATTTTCAGACGAACCCATATAGAACTGACCACCCCGTCTGGGCCATACTGACTAAAAACGTCTTTGGATGGTTCGAAGCAATACCGAAACGGAAGTGTTTCATTGCTGAACACTTGAAGCACATGATAGCCTCCCCGATGGGTTTCTAATCTTGACCCCTTTATTGCCCTCTGGTAAACTAACATAACTATGGAAAGATCCACCATGCTATTAATGGGAAAATCCACTATTTCTATGGTCATTTTCAATAGCTATTTTGACATAACCAGAGGGTATATTCAACATGGTCAACCAGCGTTGCTGGCTGATTCATCCCTCCATTCTTGGCAGATCCTGGGGACCTTTTCTTGGCCGATGGAACTGGCAGGGGAAAGCGCGTAGCCGAAGCGGATGGACAAGGCGGGAGCTGCGGTGCTTTCCGAAGCAATCGATGAACATCAGCAGCTGCCCCTGTTGGTTGATGGTTATAGTCCCTTTAGAGGGGTTTTAAGCATCAAACTATGAAGATATAAGTGGATAAAACTGATAATTGATGGCTGGTTGATGAGTTCCAGGGTTTTACTAGCCAAAAAACCTTGGAGATTGATCCACTGGGAAATCCCAAGAACCAGGCAGAGGGACATCACAGTAGAACCGGCGAACTAAGAATGCTTGGTATGCTGACATCACAGTAGAGTACCTAGTAGATGTTCTAACAGTCTCACGTATCTTCTTTTTTCCCAGTATGCCGAAAACACGGAGACTCCACAAAGTGGTTGTTGACTTCTGCCTGCACATCTTAGATCTTAGGCGATGACTTTAATATCCATTGATCATGGATGATCATAACAAATTTATGTTACAATAAACCACAAGGCATCGTGAGTCATGGAAATCAAAAGGTGGGTCCCTAAGGTCACCCCCCAAAAAAATGCGGGGCTTGAGCGGCTTGAGCGGCTTGAAGGTGGTAAACCGCTGGAAGGTGGTAAACTGCAGTTGGAGATCAGCCTTTTTTAACCAAGATTTATTGGAGGTAGCAACTTGGCAGGGGCACCAGCTTGTAGTTGGGTGTCATAGTTATCATAGTTATCTCCATGTATACATCTATATACATATACATATATATATATATCCCCTCATAGTCATGGTTATATATATATATATCATATATCTCCACATATCTCCACTATATATTCATGACATCCTCACATCCAACCGGATTGTGAGGTCAGGCACCGGGCCACGGAGTCAGTGACCGGGCCAGTGACCGCAATGACCGCAATGACCGTAACGCGCACCTTGGACGAAAGCCAGAGATTCGGGCCATGTCAGTGGCTAGTGAAGATGGGTATTATCCATCCAATGATGTTGGCGAGGTTTGGATCTTTAGTAACTTTATGCGCTGACACCATCGTTTGCCCAAAAATTCAAAGGGTAGCCCGGAATACTCACGGAAACACTAAGAGATGCTACAGCAAATGACCTGTATGGTTATAAGATTGCCATCTTCCCCATGACCCGTGAAACATACATATATATCATTACCATTTAGGTTGGGGGGGTTTTGGTGGGGGTATCCTGATTGTTCATCATCATTGCATGCCAGATTCTTCCCGGTCCGGGCAAATGATGGCGTTTAATTTTAATTTTAGTATATATAAATTATATAATGATGATTGATTGTACATCCATAAATGATTTAGTAATAATTATGTAATGATGATTCATTTTCTTGGATTTGTTTAAGTCGATGTTGAGCTTTTTTTCAGCATCTAATTGAATGGGGTTACCCCAAAAATTGACCCCAAAAAACCTGGAGAAGGACCTGTCGGGCCTGTCTGAAAATGGGATGTACCGAGGACTTTGGGAGCCAAGTGGCTATGGATCAATACCTATAATCAAATCATATCAAATACAATTTTTAAGGAGATGAGCATCCATAAATCCCATCTATATCACCAGCCTTATAGGGTTTTCACCCATCCCCAAAGCGTTTTATAAATGCTTGGTATAAGGCCACTGGCAAGGTTTCGACTCAGACTCTCACTACATGTTTGTATCTCTGAGTATGGGGTTGTCTTGGGGAACCTGGCCACTTGCTGTTCTCGTTGTTTGTTTCTGGCATTGTGGTCTCAAAGAACCCGGCTGAGCATGACTTTTGCATTCTCACTTTGGTTGCAATATCAAGGTCAGTATCAACTTTTGTTCATTTGGAGGTTTCTTAAAATGGAGGTACCCCAAATCATCAATGGCTGACCATGGCTTAGTATTGAAACATATTGAAACCCATTGAAACCTATGGTGCCTTGGGGATCCCTAAGAAACCACCATGCAGCAGCCAAGGTCTACGGTGACGGACAAAGCTTCCGCCGAGTCTAGGGCCCGGCCCACGACGCTCGAAAAGCCCAGATGGATGGGGCAGGGCTGGTGATGGTCTCACCATGGTTGGGGAAGCCCAAAAGTCGCAAACATCTCCAGTGGACTTGCAATGTTTTGTCTACTGCTACTACTGCTGCTACAGCTACATCTATAACTACATCTACATCTGCATATGTATGTATGTATATATATATATATATGGATATATATATACATATATATATATATATATATAATACTATACACATATACACGTATTACATATACATATTGCAGCGCTGGGGATGGCATGAATCGACCAATAACATGTGAACCTTATCCGTTGGGGGCATCTTGCGACATGAAGTATCACTTTACTGGAATTTCAACGAATATGGGCATTTTCTGGGGCTCAAAAGTGTGGAGATGATGAATGGGCTGCAATAAACATGTTGCTTTTCAGTGCACCAGTTTATTCTGGTGTACTCTAAACAGTTTGGCTTTGTCCAGACTTGGGAAATGGGGTATACACAAGTGCCCATAGTCACAGGGAACGCGATGACAACCCATTGGATTTTGGTGAACCGGTTCATCAGTCGGACAATGGGGATATAACCAGTGAGCTTCAACCAAAACCAAAGACGGTATGGGTCAAGATTTAAGGCCTTGGGACCGGGAGAGGACTGTGTCTTCACTGCATCTTGGTTCCACAAGTTGCCCGAGAGGAAGTCGATCTCATAAAACGACCAGCTTCAGGCTATTCTGGAAGCTCTGTTGACAAGATGACAGGAAACCACCTCCCCATGTATCCACACCTGGAATAGGTTAACCATGATTTTCCCCTTTAAGATTCCATCCCTTGGGTACGAAAAAATCCCAGGCCCAATAGCAGGAAGGCGCCAGAAGGCACCATTGAGCAGAGGCCGACTGAATAATCCTGTCTCCCTAATATGAAACACCCCCCAAAATGGTCCGAAATAAGTGTAACTACCCTATACCATGGTTTCTGGGGGTGTTTAATATTAGGGAGGAGGGATTATTTGACCATCCGACGGTTTCCCAGTTTCCGGTTTGGAGTCTAGGCGGTGGTGAAAGATCATCGAAACCCTGGGTTTCGGGTGATGTCAAATTGGGATTGCCAAGACTCCGAACTTTTTCTGAATCTGAGATGATTGAAAGGTTCTCCCAAAGGCTAGAACTTAGGACGGCCCATCAGTAGCTATCTTTGGATATCAACATATCTAAAAACCGTATCCCAAGTGTACAAAACATGTTTTTCCAGTTAGTGGATCCATAGTTGGGATTATATATATATACATATATATATATAGATATTATACATATATATATATATACATATATATATATATATATATATACATATATATATACATATACATATATACACACATATATATATACATATATATATATATATACATATATATATATATATCTATCTTTGGGGAAGACCTTTCGACCACAGGAGCTCTGAGAAACGGGAGGAAGCCCGACCTCCTCGCCCCAGCACGTGTGAGATCCAAGTGATTGCATGAACTCCAAAAAACGGAGGGACGGTCTGATGAACACGGGGCCATTGCAAGTGATAATGTGGATGGGCCAGCGAAATCCGATTCACCAGTTGATAGATGGTAAACATCCCATTATGTATAGGACACCATCCTTTTGGTGGTGCAGGATTTCGCAACCATCCGCCGTATGATCTGGTTGTATACTGAAGGTTGATGACGAATTGTATACTGTAATTATGTTTATGATGAGTTTAAGAATGTTGGGACAGCCCATACTTTTTTCAGCGTGGAAGCTCAAATTCATAGGCTTTGGAAGATGACTTTTGTTGCTTACGATATACGCTACATAGCCCAAGTTGTATGAATTGAAATAGACATTTTGATAGGATTATGATCTATATAAATATATATATATATACATTTCATAAGATCACTGTGCTACTGTCTTTTTTTTAAATCATGGGACTGGTACCTTCGGAGCCACAGAGAATCTTGGCGATCTTGCAGAGTCCTTTTTTCGACGGGCATAGCGATTTCCATGGATGACCATAGCTTTGTTGGTTCAATCACCATTGAATGGTTGGTTTATGTATATATATATAATATTATATACATACGTATGTATATACATTTATGTATATACATATACACACGTACATGTATATATATATATATATGTATATATAGATATATCCCCACCATATATGGAATTTTGAGCAGAAATCCCACGTAACTTGACCATGGCCATCAAAAGCGAACATCACCATCAAAGATAGAAATGGCGGTTCTTTGCCCACGATAGAAGCGAGGCCCTGCATGAACAGGGGCGATGGGGTCTGATGACTCAGATGGGGGGAGGTTGCAACTGATCACTGGGAGAAATTGGTTCCGGTTCCCAGGACATGTCCTGACCATTTTTGAGGTGAACAGAGTGGGTTGGAAGGGGTACCCCAGTTTTGAGAAACATTTGCTGCAAGACATTGGACAGTGATGTCCCAGATTGTAGAAAAATAGGAAACTCTGTCGTCATTGGTAGATTCGATCCTCATCATCCCAAAATGGGCATTTAAGACATTTGCTGCATCTAAATCTATATTTGTCCCATCCCCCCAACCAACATAGACCCTGAGAATCACCACTTTCTTCTAACCGCCAACTGATGGCAGGGCCGATTTCTTAGTTTGAGGGAAGATATGTCATCAATTGCCCGCATCACCCTTTTGATCGGTCAAATCCAGATTTAGCAAACTATTTTGTCCAAAAGAAGGCGCAAACAGTATATTTCATAGTACTTAGACATACTTAAGCGATAGATATATATATAGATACACATGTATATCTGGTTGGTGGTTTGGAACATGACTTTTATTTTTCCATATATCGGGAATAGTAATCCCAACTGACGAACTCCATCATTTTTCAGAGGGGTAGGTATACCACCAACCAGATGTATATATATATACATAAGTATATATATATAAGTATATATATATATATATATATATAAATATTTCATAGGACTTACCATCTGGTTATGACTAACAGAAATAGCCATGGAAAGATCCACCATGCTATTAAGTTCGGTAAACCATCTATTTCGATTAGGGCCATTTTCCATTTTCCATATCAATTACCATTTTCCCATTCTTTTCCCATGGTTTTCCCATCTCCGAGGCACGGCGGAAGCGCATCAGCTCCGCTGGGCGGCCCCAAGGTCGACCACCCTCCAGCAGCGTGCCACGGCGATGGCGATGTTGGAAGATTTCAGGGTGCTGAGTCTTTATGCAATTTATCTATAAATGTGAATATATATATATATATACATAAATATATATATATATATATATATATGTATAGACACATGTATATATATATGCATATATATATATACATATATATGTATAGACACATATATATATATACATGTGTATATATATACATGCATAATTTTTTGTGACGTCACTGGAGTGATGGTTCGAATGAAAGGGAAACTATCCCAAAATGTCCCAAAAATTCAGGTCAGTGAATTATTGTGATTTACCCAGGTATATGACTCTCTCTTACGGTGAAAATCAGGAAGCCTGGTGACACTTACAGTTCTTTTGTTTGCTTGTAACAAAATTACTGAATTTCCAGCAGCATTTGTTTGATAGAATCCCCACCACAGAAACCAAGTCAAAACGTCCTGGATCGGAATTTGATCATCCCACAAATGCTAAGTGATCTAAGTGCTGATAAGTGGATCTGATGATCAGACCCTTAAGATCCCATAAGTCCCAAATTGCTGGCTTGTTGGTCTGCCAGCGAGGTGGGCATGCGGATGTTCCAGCTGGAAAGTCGCGCGCTCGTGTTTTTTTTTTTGCGCTGTTGTGCTTCTGATGCTGGAGAAGTCCAATAAAGATGATTTACCACCGGACTTAGTAGGCATAGATGTCCTTTTCCCATTGGTTGGTTGATTAATAGAGGGGTTTGTTTACCAAAAGGACATTATTGCTTAGTAGACTTTTTTTTTGGTATGATAAATGAAAGTGAATTGGCAAATCGAAGTTAAGACACCTGACTCAACAAAACATTTTTCTAGGCATGGATAGCACCGGAGGGTTTTTTTTGTGGCTTTTTCAATTGGGGATGGTTTAAACATCATGACGATCCTCCAAAAGATGAGGCTTTTTTCTACAGAAATGGTTGGGGAACATATCAAAAGCCTACTACGTCTACGTGCGACTGCTGGGCTGGGATGTCGATGTTTGAAAACTAGCCTCTGGTAAACAAACAAACAGTTTGCGACATAGAAAATGGCCCAGTCGAAATAGTTGATGACTACCCATGAATAGCATGGTGGATCTTTCCATAGTTATGTGGCTGTTTACCAGGCCGGGTACCTCCAAAGATCTTCATGATAACTTTCCATATCATTTTGTGGCAAGTCGGGGGTGTCCGATATACACACGTCATGAAACAGACTGTTAGGGATGTTTGAAAACTAATGCAATTGTCTCACAATAGGTGACCAAGTCACACTGGAAGTGTTGTGACGAAGCCACGGCCACCAAGGTAGACTGCTGGGAGAGCATCGTGCCAGCCCACATGAGGCACCGAGCGGGGTGAATGGTAGATGGAGGAATTCCGAAGATTCGAAAAATCGTGGCAAATCATGGTTTGTGGATGTTTTTGATTGTTTTTGGCTATGTCAAAATGTCATTTTTTCCATTAATTCCGTGCCATTGGTCCCCCCCTTCTGGGTAAACCTTGGTTTATGCAGTATCTAAGGTTGGCCATGGTAGAGCTTTTGCAACCAGTGTTGGCAAAGACTAGTTCAACTACCCACATACAATGATGTATATGCATATGCATATATATATATACATATATATATATATACATATATATATATTTATACATACACATGTGATATATATATATATATATGTGATATATGTACGTACAGATCATATTCTCCACTACAGGTAAGATCGGCGATCAATTGCTGCGCAGGGCCAGGGCGGCCAGGGCGGCCAGGGCGGCCAGGGCGGCCAGGGCGGCCAGGGCGGCCAGGGCGGCCAGGGCGGCCAGGGCGGCCAGGGCGGAGCCTCAGTCGAGGCACCGAGACAAGTGAGGCAGGTCTGCTGCTGCTGGTGGGTGATGATGATGAATATGTATTATTAGTAGTAATTAGTTGTAATTAGTAGTAATAGTATTATTATCATTGATATGATATGATACATTGCAGTCATTATTGATGATGATGATGATTATTATTGTTATTATTATTGATGATGATGATGATCATTATTACTACTATTGTTGTGAGTATGACTGTGATGATTATGACCATTGTCAGTATCTTTGTTATTGCCATTACCAATTGTGCATAATTGCGACCACTACTATTGCTACTAGTGCTACTAAGGTGGTGCGAGATGGAGGTACGGGTGAAACATGCAAGATGGAAAGAACAGATATTGTATAACGTACGCATAGCTTATATATATATATATTGATATATTGATATGAAATGCATATTTGAACATATTCATAGTTTGGTTCCATGCCAAGGGTTGATATTGGTTAATATCATTATTCAAAAAATGCAGACAATCCTTAGGAATGGAAGGTGATGTGTGAGATGTGATCACCACGTCATAGCCATGTTCTCTGAATTAGTGGTGATGCCCTACCTAAAACAACGAGGAAATGGATGGAAATGGCTTCCATGAAGCCTTGAGAGACTCCTGTAGTTTCCAGGGTAATGGTTGTGTTAGTTGACGGATGCCCAGTAGATATATAATTTGCACCAAAAAAAGATCAAGCTTCCTTTGGACCTCGAGGCCTGCATCCTCTGGTAGTCGTGCACATGGGACAGTCCCTGAAGCCCAGTGGAGTTTTGAACAAGGGGCGTTGAGAGAAAGGCCGTTGGTAAGGACGGTGATGTGGAAGTTTGATGAATTTTGATGGAAAGCGGATGAAAGAAGGAGCCGGCGGATTTTCACTTTCTTTCCCTAGAATATCATTAACTCATCAACTCATCAACCAGGGTTTGTTCATCCGCGGTTGACGTACTGCCAGCTTAGATATGGCGATGGGCGTCAATTCACCGCCTTGAAATCTCCGCACAAAAAGACCCATCATTTTGCATTGTCCTCTTGTGACCAAACTTGGTTCGCCGGACAATTCCCACATTTTGAACATATGCTTCTTGTCTTCAAATCATGGCTATTCAGCCAACCCTTCGAAAGGTGACCCTCCCATTGCAGATCAACCCAGCGGAACAAAGGTTCTTGGATGTTCTTGGCAGGTTCTTGGTGTTTCTTTAAGTTCTTTTCAACCAAAACATGAACCTCGAAACCTCGACATTGACATTGAAAGGTCATCGACAATTGGTTTTCAATTCCCACGTCCTGACTCAGGGCAAAATCTCCGCCAAACTCATTGAGGAGGCACCAAGCGCGAGCGTGACGGTCGAAAATGGCCAGGTTTTTCTTTTGTGAGTGTTTTACGGACCACACCCTAGCTCATCCCCTTAACTGCAGGGGTGGGTTAGTGGCCCGCCTGTCCGCCTAGTGTTGCACCCGGGTATTGAACCCGGGTCTGATGCATGAGGGATGCGTCCAGGTTTTTCTTTTGGGATTCTCAACTCTTGGTGGTGACGCATTCCTTTTTTATCTTTTTTTTTTTGAGGAAATCAATTCAAATTTTTGTTGTTTAAATCCATCTGTATGGATTTCAATCCACATGTTGGTGGAAGCAAGTTGAATCCCCGCGCTGGTGAAATCCCATTGCTACCAACTTCCCTGTAGTAATCAATACTCCCTTCATTTTTTTAAGATCTATTCATAAAATGGCGGCCTCATGCGGGAAAGAAAAACTATGACTGGGATTCTACCCCATTTGTAGACGGTAGACCCATTGAATCATCATCATTGCTGGGTAAATCCACAGAATTTTCCCATTTTTCCCCCGGTTTTTGTGTAATCTTTGGAGGCGATGGAGATGTGTCGACAATCACAAGCTGGGAGCAGTGCAGCGACTGGACCCAGGGGGTGTCGAAGAGTCGGACGCCGTTTTTTATGGGGAAAAGCAGCCTCTGTCGACCATCCACTTGTCACACGTTTCGATTGTCTTTTTTATGGGTTGCTATACCCCAAAATGGCAATTTGACTGGGGACAATGATCATCATCTAGCAAGAATATTCCATTGGAATTGGGTACCATATTTTTAAAGAAATCCACAATAAACTGGGGAGAGGATGATTTTCGAGACGTTTCTTGATCAACATGAAGATTGCAAACGTATCGGGGTGGTTGTTTGTTGGAAAAAGCCCACACAATACCATGGTTCATCATGATGTTTCCTATCAATTACACATTTAGATATAATATATTATTATATACACACATATTATATAATGTAATGGCACTTTTGTGAGTATCAGCCATTTTCACGAAGTCAACAGATATTTTATGATATCAATCAGCATGGGGACGGAATACATGGGCTGAGAGCTGGAAAATGAAGGGGACAAGCAGCAACAAGAAATATCCATACCACTTGAGGTATGAACTTGGCAACTTCGCACTGTATCTCCATTTAGGGGGTTTCCTAAAATGGGGGGTACCCCAATAGCTGGTTTATCATGGAAAATCCCATGAAAATTCGGATGATCAATGGGATTTTCATGGTAACCAGTACACTGACCTGAGGGGATCATGAACCAAGGCGACGGTCTGCAGCGCGACGGAGCATGTGGTCTTCGAGGTGGAAATCGCCATTTTTTCCCCATGATTTCCATAGGAAAATGATGGGATGAGGTGAACATCAGCGACCCAATGAGAGGTGAATTGGGTCAAATTGAGTTTGGTGTGTTCCCATCAGCAAAGAAGGGGAGGAGAATCAGGTACAATGAGTTGGGTCAACTGGCAGTTGGCGGAAAAGGACTATCCAACATGAAAAATAGCTTGTTGATGGTGAAAAAATGGCTGATATTTCCTGGAGTTTCGCCCACAGTCTGAGCAATCAATGTTCTTCCTTATTGCGCCCCAAAATCCTTGGTAGCTCATCTTACAGTACAAGTATGGATGAAATTGCAAGGATTATATGATATTATATGATTTGTGAAGGAGATGGTTCAAGTTGGTATTTTACCAACAATTTAAAACTGGGTGATACTACTTGGGGGGTGCAGTGCCACTAATAGGTGGGTTGATTTCACCAGAGTTGTAGGGGCCCCCATATTCCAACTTACGGAGGTTAACATCGCAGAGTTATACTAATCAAAAACACACTAGTCCTGCACACCCAAGTAACTTTGGCTATATCTCACAAATATCCCACATTAGTCATATGATTTCCACATTCTAATATCAGAATGCATACGATTTCCATTATCATTCCCATATTATTCCCACTAATATCCTCATATTTCCCATATTAATCATGGTATTTGTGTATTGGTATATCATACGCTATATCCCATATTGTTGCCACACATATTCCCACGAATATTCCCATATTATTCCCATGGTATTCCCATATTATTCCCATATTATTCCCATGATACGTAAAATCCACGAACTGCGAATGCCCATAAAAGAAGTGATGACAACTTTCGGTGATGCTGCTTGAGCTGAGCACTGAAGCTGATAGGGCGACTGGGGAAATCCACTATGACTGGGGAAACGGCCAAGGGATCATAGTAACTATATATATATATATTTATAGATATTTAGGACCCCTTAAGCAAATCCAAGTTGGGTAGCATCCCCAAAATTTGAAGTGATGCAACTATTTTTGTTGGTTCATTTTTATAAATATCCTGAAATTGAAGTTACATAATTCATATTTCCGCGGAAGGCTGGAAGATGTTGTTTTTTAGCCAATACTTGGGGGATCAATATTTGGTCGCCGGGAATTATTTTGCTTGCAACAGATCTACATATCAGACATGCCATGCGCAAAGGCCAAGTAGGATTACTCTGTGGCAATTTAACTTGCCCTGGCTATGGAAAATCACCACCAAAAAACTGGTAAATCATCGAACTGGACTCAACAGCAGTGCAAAACTACGAAGTGAGACAGAAGTCCCCTCACAAATTAATTATGATATGGATCACTGTACTATCCTCAACCCCCAGGTTGGCAAAAGGTATTGGTACCATTGACACAACCAAATGGTCCATGGCTTCCCTAGCAAACTGTTGAATTGCCGGAGGGTACAGGGTAGAGCCAAATTTGAGCGTGTCTGAAAATATCTGAGGAATTTATCACATAAAATCCCATTCAATCACCAGAACATGGATTCAAATATCTCTGTATAGACATATATATATATATACATACACGTATATATACATACATGCATGCATGCATACATACGTCAATGGGGATTCCATTAATTACCATTAATTAGTGACCGCCAATCACCATTGTAACCCATCCTTCCCATCTTTCGCGGACAGCAGGTGCCTCCGGCCGTGTCCCCTCCACCGGATCAGCTGGAGAGGCCCGGGGATGAAGAGGAATAGGACAACATCAACTGTAAATGGTTATGATCCTCGCGATAGTATTATATGTTGATGTTGATGCTGAAGATTTTTGGTTCGTATCAGTGGTATGACTCGTTGACGGCGACCACAAGGCCCAATGCGCCGACTCCGGAGCAAACCAATCACTGGCTCCAGGCATGGGGAGAAGCCGAGTTTAACCGTTTAACCAATGGGATGTCTGATACTGTGGATGTCCAGAAGATTTCCAGAAATCCTGCACCAGTTGATGGTAAACTGGTAAACATATCCCACCAATATCCATGAATCAATTTTTTCTTTGGGCTTTCATCCAGGAATGGTGGTGCAGGATGACGATCACCGAATCAACGGGATATGGGATCACCTTCTGATCTCGGGCGCGGTTACGTTACCTGACACGTGAGATACATTTAGCTTGGCGCAGGGTAGGAAAAACCATAGTTTACCAACGTAAACTTTGGATATCCATTAGAGGTTCTTCACATTAAATCATTAACCATCAAGAAGCATGTCCCACTGATACAGTATCAACAAGCCACAGAAAGCCTTCATTTTGGGGGTCGCACTTAGGGAGGCCTATTTCCAAAAGCAGAAAACTGTTGGGTTTCAATCTCTAGAATTTGGAAACCTCACTGCTGTTGGGTTGCAAAGCTGGGTTAATTTATTGAAGGATGGGATAAGATAGGTATTTCACCGACAATGATTTGTACGCAATGCCTGGCTGGATGAAGATCCGGATAGGAAGCCGTGAACTAAGCATGAAAGCTTCCATTGCTCTCAATATCTAACCAAAAACCTGGTTTAGCACTGAGGCTGGTATATTCTAAATGCAACACACACAATCAATCCCATGCCCATGGAAGATTATGGCTTTGAGAATCATAGGGCCAAAATTTGATGGTTGATCATCATGTTTCCTATGATTCAATGGCCAGTTCCCAAGGGGGCATTATCCCGTTTTCTTCCCATACGGAATTGTCAGGAAATAACGTACCCCACAATTCCTATGGATTATCACCATTGTTCCCATTAAAATTGCCGTTTGGTGGCAAACTATCATAAAGTTGGTTAGGTATATCCCATTCCATTCCCATGAAATCCCATTAAAACTGCCTGTTGTTGATTGTTGAACCACCAGTTTCCCTATATCCCATTGACATCCAATGAAATACACCATTAGACTGCCATGGCATCTTCTATTTTTCCCTGAAATCCTACTAATATCTGATAGATCACATTAGAATGCCACAAAAGCTTATGATTTTCCGTGAAATCCCATTAACATCCCATAAAATCCAGGGAGCATACCATAAATTCTTACAATTTTCCGTCAAATCCCCTCAAAATCCATCATCAATTAGATTGCCATAACATTTTGTAACTTTCTCTGAAATCACATTTAAATCCCATAGAATCCCATGCTACAATGCCATGAAATCATATATTTTTCCCTGAAATCCCATTAACACCCATAAAATCCAATCAGACTGGCATTTTCCTCGAACTCCTATTATATAAACTAAAAATCAATTAGAATACCATAAAATCTTAAAAATTCTCTGAAATGCCATTAACATCCCTTAAAATCCATTAGAAATGCCATAAAATCTTAATCGCATGGCCAGTCGGTTTGAGAATCGCATGCTTCAAAGCTGTGGTATGCTGTGCAATGATTTGGGTAGATAGGTAGAATATGTTTCCTTCCGCAGGAGATTGGCTCGAAATGTTTGAAGAACAATGAATTTGCTCTAATTTTCTTCCATGAGAAATTATTTACATAAACCTTGCCTTGCCCAGTGGCAAAAGAACACGTCTGGCAGTTGAAGAGTCCTCCAGAGTGCTGCAGCTGTAAATTGGTGGTATACTTCATTTTCAAGCACACCTTCCCTATTAAAGTAGCTGTAAATTGGTGGTATACCTACCTCATTTTGTGACTTGTGATGCTGCAAATACATGTGGCTTTGCCCAGCGGAAAACGAAAAAGTCTGAGAATTTCCGAGTCCTCCAAAGTAGGGGACTTGCAAGTTCTGGCGCAGCAATCTTTCGGCCAAGGCTTCCTAAGGCTTGTCAGTGCAGCAGGCCACGTCCTGAAAGATCCCACGAAGTCACTGGAGGGCGCAGGGATTCACAATGGCGACCATGTCACAGCTGTTGCACAACAAGCAAAACTAGCCGCAACAGCAGGGGCCTTTGCATTGTGGTTTGATGGAGAACACAAAATTGTTACCTGGGGCCACCGCGGAGTCACGGGCAATTGCTATGCAGTCCGAAACAATGTTGAAAGTGTTCATCTAGTCCAGGGCACTAGAATATCACTACAAGAAGAGGCGCCAGAGCAATTCCAATACAAAGCTGGGGCCTTCGCTGCCATCTTAGAAGATGGCTCCGTTGTGACGTGGGGCCAGCCACAGTGCGGTGGCGATAGCTCTGAGGTTAGGCATCAGCTCAGGAATGTGCAACAGATCCAGGCCACAAGCGCTGCGTTCGCTGCAATCCTGGCCGACGGTTCTGTTGTTACCTGGGGCGATCCAGACTATGGCAGTGACAGCTCTGCAGTCGAAGATCAACTCAAGAATGTCAAGCAGATTGAGGCCACTGATTGGGCATTTGCTGCGATCTTGCAAGGTGGATCAGTGGTGACTTGGGGTGATGTGGATTTTGGTGGCGACAGCTCTAGGGTCCAATCTCAGCTCAGGAGTGTCCACAAGATTCGAGCTACAGAGCAGGCATTTGCTGCCATCCTCGCAGATGGATCAGTGGTGACTTGGGGCGAAGCAGAGGCCGGTGGCGACAGCTCTGAAGTTCAACAGCAGCTTCGGAGTGTGCAGGAGATTCAATCTACATCTGGTGCCTTTGCGGCGCTTCTTGAAGATGGCTCTGTTTTGACATGGGGCGATCAAGAGGAGGGAGGTAACAGCTCTGCAGTCAGGCATCAGCTCAGGAATGTGCAACAGATCCAGGCCACAGAAGGTGCGTTTGCTGCAATCCTGGCCGATGGTTCTGTTGTTACCTGGGGCGATCCAAACTATGGCAGTGACAGCTCCTCAGTCCAAGATCGGCTGAGGAACGTGCAGCAGCTTCAGGCCACAAATGAGGCATTCGCGGCAATCCTGGCAGATGGATCAGTGGTGACTTGGGGCATTGATGACTCTGGTGGTGACAGCTCTGCAGTCCAAGATCAGCTGCAGAACGTGCGGGAGATTCAGGCCACCGGGAATGCATTTGCCGCAATCCGGTCAGACGGCTCACTAGTGGCATGGGGCCATGAAATGTGCGGTGGTAAGTTCAAGATTAGCACCAGCGTGATTGACATGGAGACCGCGCTGTCTCAGCTTGTCGGATAAACATCTGCTGACAGTGTTGGATTTGTTGGAAACCGTGGTTCAGTACTGGATCTATTCATTCCGGGCAGCCACGAACATCCACAATGACCCGAAGATCAGCCGGTTTTGGTCCAACATGGTACTTTCTTTGAGAGGAATCTATTGTAATACCAATGAACATGATCTACTTGCATGTGCATCCCAATTGTTGGTTTTATAAGATGCATCCCAATTAAATTCTATTAAGAATTAAGATCCCATAAAATACATGCAAGTTGGTTAGTTTATGCTTAAACCACCATTATCAAATGTCCAACCCATTGTTGCGTAACCCATTGTATCCCCATAGAATAGCATAAAATCAACAACAATCCAATTGAACTGGTTGGTGGTTTGGTACATGAATTTTATTTTTCCATAGATTGGGAATCAACTGACTTTCGTATTTTTCAGAGGGGTTGAACCCACCAACCAGTCTAACCATAGACTTCCATTTATAGTTGATCTACCCATTAAGCATGGTGGATCTTTCCATAGTGATGTAAACGTTTACCAGAGGGTAAATCACGATAAATCCCATTAAATCCCATTAGATCCCATTAAACCACCAGTAAATCCCATTAAATCCCATTAAACCACCAGTAAATCACCATAACAAAGCACTAAAAAATCCATAAAATCCCCCTAATCTCCAGCGAAATCTCCTCCGCGTGGACCAATCCCACGCTCGCAGGGCATGGAGAATCTGGGTGCAACACCGCCGATGGCGGCGGCATTATCCCAGGAGGCTCCTGGGGATTTGACCAGTTTCACCATGAAAAATGGAGAGATCATTGGGTTAGGACAACTGGAGAAATGGGCAACTGGGAGGAATTTTTTAAAATGGACAAATGGGAGGGTTTTTTAAAATGGACTAAGGAGGATTTTGGGGGAATTTCATGGGGTTCAAGAGGACTGGAATGGGAATTCAAGGGGATGTAAACAATCATTGAATCATTGCGGATACTGGGTTTGAACATCATTTGAACATAATTTGAAGATTTATTCCACCCAGCCATGGCCATCTTATAAGGAACGCTTTTTATTTTGCACATGGAGGATTTCACTGCACGGGGATGTCGTGTGAAAGTGGCAGGGATTGGAAATCTGTTTGCATCGCATCGCCGCGTTGAGTTTAAGAGAATAAGCTAATAGCAGCTATAGGAAGCTGCAAAGATGTACAAAGGTGAAATCCTACTCAACTAGTGATCATCATCATTTTTCTTACCTTTTGGGGGTTGCTGTATTCAGAGATTCGAAGGGATAGTGTTTTTTAGTCTGGCTGCAGGTGCGGTTTGGAAACCAAGTTATGGGTTTGGTACCTGAACATGTCAGGAATTCTTCAAAATTAAATGGTTTATACTGGTCAATCATCATTTTCCAACCTAAAGTAGCCGTAAATTGGTGGTATACCAACCTCATTTTCGAGCAAACCCATATTGTGACTTGTGATGCTGCAAATACATGTGGCTTTGCCCAGCAGAAAACGAACAAGTCTGAGAATTTCCGAGTGTTCCAAAGTAGGGGACTTGCAAGTTCTGGCGCAGCAATCTTTCGGCCGCTTAAGGCTGGTCAGCGCTGGGCAGGTCTTAACTGATTCGGCCAAATCCAAGCTGCAGGGCTTGAGGACGGGAGCCAACTCTCCGCAGCCGCAAGAGATTTTGCCTTGGCCATGGAAGTGATGGAATCGTAACATGGGGTGAGCCAGATTCTGATGACTGCACTGTCCAAGATCAGCTCAGCCTGCAGGTGAAGGGCCACATATGATGGCAATCTCAGGGGATGGCCGAGTTGTGCAATGGGGCTGTCCACTTGGGGGCAGATCAATTCAGACATGTGCAGTCCAAGATCAACTCAGAAAGGTGCAGCATATCCAGGGCAGAACCCATGCATTCGCAGCAGTTCTTGCAGGAGGACATGTTGCTACATGGGGCACTGCAGCTTTTGGCGGGTACAGCTCTTCAGTCCAAGATCAGCTCAGGAACGGACAGTGAAGATCACAAATGGTGCGGCTGCTGCGGTCTTGGCAGATGGATCAGTTGTTGCCTTGGGCCATCCAGCCTTTGGTGGGGAGTGCTCGGCAGTCCAAGATCAGCTCAGGAATGTGCGTCATCTTCAGTCCACACCGAGTGCATTTGCTGCCTTGGCCAATGGATCAGTAGTTCCATGGGTAAATTCCACGAATGGAGGTGACAGCTCTTCCGTCCAAAATCAGCTGACAAGTGTGCAGCAGGTTCACGCCACGGAAAGTGCATTCGCTGCGATCTTGGCAAACAGCTCTGTCGTGACATGGGGCACTGCATATGAAGGAGGCGACAGCTCTTCAGTGCAACATTTGCTGAAAGATGTGAAGCAGATCCAACGCTCAAATGTTGCATTTGCAGCGATCCTAGGAGATGGATCTGTGGTAACATGGGGTGTTCCAATTTATGGTGGTGACAGCTCTGTCCAAGATCAGCTCAGAGATTTCACGGCAGCGGGGGTGCATTTGCAGCGATCATGGCAGATGGATCCGTTTGGACATGTGGCCATCCAGCCTTTGGCGGGGACAGCTCTAAAGTCCAAGATCAGCTCAGATGGTTTTTAGCATGCTCCAGGTTGCCACTCAGTCTCTGATTGCCACTCAGTCTCTGATTCCATCACTCGATCAGCAAATGTCTTGCTGATGTCGCTCAGGCGGTTGCCTTGCTAGCTGGAAGTGTCACCAAAAGAAGCACGCGCAGAGAGAGAGAGAGAGAGAGAGTCTGTTGCTTGTGGTTTGGTTTGGTTTGCTTCAAGCGAGCCTGTTTGACGGTACGTAGTTAAAACCCTTTAAAGCATAAAAAGCAGCGTCCCGTGGGGAAGTTGGAGTCACAGGACATCATATGGCCGAATTCCATCGCCCCAGTGGTTTCTTGGCCCTTCAAATCACACATAGTTGGGTACAGTATGGTTTATTTCACGATCCTAACGATTGCATTTATGGTGGACATATATATATATATTATATTATATTATATTATATATACATGATATTGTATGGACACATTCATGCCAGGTTACCAGGAATTGCCACAACTCAGTTGGATGGGTGAAAATGAATGAACATCAACCAATAAACAAAACTGGGCAGCCCCTTCCGCCCAACGGAGATGGGTCGCGAAGGAGCGTATGGGGCCAGCGCAATATGCGCAATGCGTCTCGCCAAGGGATGAGAACTCGCAGTGGGTGAGACTTGGTCGCACTTCTTTTGGGTTTTTGGTATGTTTTTGGGCTTTGGTGAAAGGTAGTATTGCAACACATTTTAGGATATGATCGAATCTTAAGCAAAATGGGGATGTAATCAGCAGAGTCAGCAGCCAAACCTTGTCTTAGAAGACGAGACTTGACCCTCGATTTGGCATGCAACATTTTTGGGCTAAACATTGATGTTTTCTTTTTTGGTCATAAATGACTCTAGATTCTATCCTCTGATAAACTAAGACTAGCTAGGGAAAATAGGTGAAAATCGGAGTTGGCTAATTCTTACCCATCAAAGATGGGTATTTTCCATCGCCATGTAAACGTTTACTGGAGGATGAGTAGCTAGAAATTGAACTTTTGGGTATCTACAATTGGCAGTTTCTCCGGCTCCGGAAGCAGAGCAAATTCAGTGATTTTGTGCCAGACGGATTTTTGCATCATCTATAAAACACCCACGAAACACATCTTGATCATTCTTGATCTATGTACTTGGAAGGCTTCCTCTGAATTACCCATCCACTGGTTTGTTATCCACTGTTTTATGGTGGATTTCCTCTGTTTTATGGTGGATTTACCCATCCACTGGTCATCAAAATGGCAGGGTAAATCCACCATCAAACAGATCCATTGTGGGATCTCCCCCCCCTAAGGCGTCCCAGAAGTCCGACGCCCACGAAGATGTTGGCGTGGGGTGAGGAGGAGCGGATTTTTGCCGGATTTGTTGGGATGATTTAAAATCATCTTTGCCACTTTTTTGGGATGATTTTACCATAGGCACTTCTATCTCAACTTGATCCTTTTTGGGGTTTGTTCATGTTTGTGGCCTATTTTTTTTGGCTTTGCTGACGTTTGCTGTGACTAGTAATTGCATCATGTTAATTTTCCATGGAATTGCCAGAGAATTCGCCTATATAGTTAGCGTCAACTTACCAAGCGTAAACGGGGGCCTCCCCAACCGTATGAGATAACTAAGATGCAAAATCTGGACAATCCATGATAACGCACACAGGAAACATCCTGGACGTGAGGATTGGAATGGGGTGGTTGTTTTGGTAGGGGAAACACCTTACTTCAGGCTGGTCAATAATTGTAATACATTTAGGCAGAACCTGCCAATCTGAGTTGAGTTTCTGGCCCGCACGTTTTTTTTTGGGGGGGTTGTTGACGCTGGAAACTGGAAGGGACATGTAGCTTTGCTAGATTTCATATAAAGTAGATGTGCCATAGTCGGGGCAGATTGCCAACTCAAGCCTGTAGTAACTACCAGGGTGGCCTTAATTTTTCTGTAGACATTTTGAGACCAGTTGTTTGCTCCTCATTTTTGTTGCTTCCTTTCCCGGAGATTGTCGCTTTTCTACTTCTCCCCCAGTTTCGCTCTTCAGCATCTCAGCGACTCTTTGTTGCGAAACCAGCAGTCAGGAAACATCATTTGAGAGAATCTCCCCCATCACCCCTATAAGGTGGTGACCCCCAGTTATAAGTTGGCTTATAACAATTTATAACCCCCAATAAGTTTTGATATATATATATATACATATACATATACATGTATACCTATATATATATATACATATACTACAAACCCAAGTTCTTGGAGTTACTTGCACCCCTGGGGCACCACCATGTCATCACCAGGACACGCCCAGTGCGGGATGCTCGAGCCGAGCCTTGTGCCTCACCTTCACCTGGCACCCGGATGTATGACAAAACAGCTGGTGAATCGATATGAATTCTTCCCAAATGTGGTAATAATAATTAATAATAACAATAACAATAATCATGAAAACAATAATAACAATAATCGAAGGAAGTTTAGAAGTCAAACTTCCGACAATATGGACAGATGAAAAGCAGAGCAGGGCAGAGGCAGAGAGAAGAGGAAGATTAGAAGAGAGAAGATCAGAAGAGAAAGAGTAAG